>Ga0256404_1000750_pt1 | contig 83345 bp, 69 predicted proteins | sample RumenRJG_01DNA_FD_185990 | JGI IMG/M metagenome (GOLD analysis project Ga0256404, IMG submission 185990) | Bovine rumen microbial communities from Lethbridge, Alberta, Canada - RJG_01 | ecosystem: Host-associated > Mammals > Digestive system > Stomach > Rumen | place: Canada: Alberta | collected...
TACAGTTGTTCCCCTTCCGACAAGGTCTCAACATGTTCAGATTGTGTCAATATTGAAGAAATCCTTGTCAAAATGAGAAGAAAGTTTCATGGTCTCGGAAAAAAGTGTTTCCTTTGCACCCATGAAGCAGAACAACCAGCCTCTCATATTAACGATCACCGGTTCCGACGGCACTGGCGGCTCCGGGGTACAGGCAGACATCAAGACCATCACGAATCTGGGTGGCTATGCCGTTTCTGTCGTTACCTCCGTCACCATGCAGAACACTTTGGGTATCCAGGAGTTTTACGACCTGCCCAGCGGGATTATTGCCCGGCAGATCGAGGCCATCATGGACGACGTGGTGCCCGAAGCGGTGAAGATTGGAATGCTAAGGAACGTGGAGACGGTGGAGGTGGTGACCCGGTTGTTAGAGAAATACCACCCGCAGTATATCGTCTATGACCCCGTCGTCACGACCGTTCGCGGTGAGCAGCTCATGAGTGACGAAGTGGTGAAAGCCATTGCCGAGCATCTGGTTCCCCTCTGCCATGTCATCACCCGTCGTGGAACCGATGAGGTGGTAGTGACCGCCGAGGGACGATCCTACCCGTTGCCGCAGCTCACCCATGCAAACAGTCATGGTCTGGGTGGTGCGCTCTCCTCCGCCATCGCCACTTATCTGGCGCAAGGGAACGGTTTTGAGGAAGCCATCCTGCAAGCCAACAGCTACGTGAACCGTCAGGTGGCCTACATCAGTAACCTCCAAGGCAGGAGCAGTGAGCTGTACAACGAGTTCCTGAGTGAGCTCACCCTTCACCATGCCACCAATCGCGATGTGCATTTCTATGCCGATATGCTGAATGTCAGTGCCCGCTATCTGGCACAGGTCACGAAACGCATTACAGGACAGTCGCCCAAGATGATTATCGACGAATATCTGCTGCAGGAGATCAAACTTACCCTGAGCAATACGAAAAAGTGCATTCAAGAGGTGGCCTATCAATACGGGTTCCACTCCCAGGCGCAGTTCACGAAGTTCTTCAAGAAGCTCACAGGAGAGAATCCTACCCAGTTCCGTCATAGACACAGAAGAATAGAATAAGATGAATTAACCATTCATTCTACCCGCTAGGGCACTTAAAGAAGGAAAGAGCATACCACTAAAACTTATATATATATGAAAGAGAACAGACAAACCTTGAACCGTAATTTGGCACAGATGCTCAAGGGCGGTGTGATTATGGACGTGACAACACCCGAGCAGGCACGTATCGCCGAGGCAGCAGGAGCCTGTGCCGTGATGGCCTTGGAGCGCATCCCCGCGGATATCCGTGCCGCTGGCGGCGTATCCCGTATGAGTGACCCAAAGATGATCCGTGGCATCCAGGAGGCTGTCACCATCCCCGTCATGGCCAAATGCCGCATCGGTCATTTCGCCGAGGCCCAGATCCTGCAGGCCATCGAGATCGATTATATCGATGAGAGTGAGGTACTGTCACCGGCAGATGATGTGTATCATATCGACAAGACCCAGTTCGAGGTACCGTTCGTTTGTGGTGCCAAGGACTTAGGTGAGGCTTTGCGGCGCATTGCCGAAGGTGCCACAATGATACGCACCAAGGGGGAGCCGGGAACAGGTGACATTATCCAGGCTGTGCGCCACATGCGGATGATGCAGAGTGAGATCCGCCGACTGGTGAGCATGAGTGAGGATGAGCTGTATGAAGCAGCCAAGCAGTTGCGTGCCCCTTATGACCTTGTCAAGTTCGTACATGAGAACGGTAAGCTGCCCGTGGTGAACTTCGCCGCCGGCGGTGTGGCCACACCAGCCGATGCAGCCCTGATGATGCAGTTGGGTGCCGAGGGGGTGTTCGTGGGATCAGGTATCTTCAAGAGCGGCAACCCCGCCAAGCGGGCACAGGCCATCGTGAAGGCCGTCACCAACTACCGCGATGCGAAACTGTTGGCAGAGCTGTCGGAAGATCTCGGAGAGGCCATGGTGGGCATCAACGAGAGTGAGATCCAGCTGTTGATGGCGGAAAGAGGGAAGTGAGATGAGGATAGCGGTATTGGCATTACAAGGGGCGTTCGCGGAACATGAGCAGATGCTGGAACGCATCGGTGTGGACTATTTCGAGGTGAGACAGGCCGCCGACTGGCAACAGTCGAAGGATGGTCTGATCCTTCCCGGTGGGGAGAGCACCACGATGACGAAGCTGCTGCATGACTTGGGGTTGTATCACGACATCCAGCAAGCTATACAAGAGGGCCTGCCTGTCTTCGGTACCTGCGCTGGTCTTATCCTACTCGACCGTTCACACTTAGGAACCATGGATATTGTGGCGCGCCGTAATGCCTACGGACGGCAATTGGGCAGCTTCCACACACAGGCACCGTTCAAAGGGATTCCCGACGAGGTGCCCATGACCTTCATCCGCGCGCCCTATATCCAAGAGACAGGAAAGGAGGTGGAGATGCTGGCAGTGGTGGATGGACATATCGTTGCTGCCCGTCAGGGAAACCAGCTCGTCACCGCCTTCCATCCCGAGCTCGACGAGGATCCCCGGCTCCACCAGTACTTTATCAGTATGGTACAAACATAAAGGACTTGTTCTATTTGTTAAATTTTTGAATGATCTTGACAAATTAACTTCGTTTAACGCAAATAACGCGCATTTTGGGAACCAACTGTCCTTTCGGTCGAAAAAACGCAATTCTCGCAAGGTTCGGTAAGTCGTTGATATTGAACACATTGTAAAAATTCGACATTTTTTATTTGCGAAAACAGCGTTTTTAGACTCCAAAAACATAGGTTTTAGGGTGCAAAAACAACGTTTTTAGGTGATGAAAACAACGTTTTTGTGAAGCAAAAGGACTATAAGAGCTTTCTTGGTGTGCCCTAACGGGCAGAAATCCAACAAAATCTATCCAAAATCTTACAAATACCTGTGTTGTTGATTTGTTTTTGGGTGATAGATTTTGTTTGATTTTGGATAGATTTTGTTAGATTTCTCGCCGAAGGCGACCCAAAGAACCCTCAAAAGTCGAAACCACTCATTTTCGAAGGAGCGTCATCTATGAGTTGTTCCGAACGGCGTTATCACCTGTTCCGACGGCATCTAACACTCGTTCCGACGGCATCTATAGGGGGTAAAGTGACGGCGGAACGACACGTAGATGACGGCGGAAAGGGTGTAAGTAACGTCTGGGACGAATGCAAGTAACCTTTACTTGAGTTTGAAGTAACCTTTACTTTGAATGCAATCAGCCTTTACTTGCACAAAAAGACTCTTTTGTACACTTCCATACACTCCGAGTTTTCCCGTTCTTCCAATTAGAGAACTTTTGCAATCCTTAAATTTTGACAAATTATCTTGACAATACCTCACACAGAGTTAACGGAGTTAGCAGAGAATCTGCATGTAATTCGACTTATTCCTCAGCGCTATTTCAGTGCTCTTTGTACGTCATCCGTGTTTTTTCTCTACGAATTAGACAAATTTGACGAATTCTTTGTTGCCTACGGGGAAAGGCAACCAACGGTCACTCAAAGCGTAGCGGAGAGAAAAACGAACAAAATAATCACACTCTGAAAGTTGACGCAGGTAGCGTTTGGCTTCTCGTCCGCAAGTTTTGATGATTTCGTTTGGTGGTTTGAAAAAAAATATACTATTTTTGTGGCGATTAATAACTTATAGGGAATTGCCTTATGAAAACGAAACGAATTAGTATGATGATAACCATACTTTTTAGTATGGTGGCAACATGGGCTCAGAACGATGACTACATCACAGAAGTGATGTCCAACTCAATGGCATCACGGCTGGAGAGCCCTCTAATGTATCGAGTGTCTACCGCTTTGTCATGAACCTCGGCGACGAGACCATCACTGGCACGCTCTACAACAATGGTATAGCTACTTCGTTAATGGAAAAGGAAATAGTGAATAGTGAAGAATCTGCTACCGCAACGAGTTGGTATTCCATTGACGGACAGAAGCTCAGTGGGAAGCCCACGAAGCGAGGCGTGTATATTCAAAATGGTAAAAAGGTCGTGGTAAAATAATAGGGGAGCCCTTTTGGACGTTATACTACAACAAGAACATCAGCATCACCTGTACGATGATGACACGGGCAAACATTCCCAAGGGATAGACGGTGGCATAACCCACCGAGGGGGCGTCACCCTCAATGGTGTCGTTGGCATAGGCCAGTGCCATAGGGTTCGCCATGGATCCGCAGAGGATGCCGCAGATCGTACCGAAGTCGAACTTCCGTGTCCGCATAGCGATATATCCCACAATCAGCACGGGAACAAGGGTAAGAATAAAACCAACGCCCACCCACATCAGGCCCTCAGGACGCACTACCGTCTCGAAGAAATGGGCACCGCTGTCCAATCCCAAGCAGGCGAGATAGAGCGACAGTCCTAATTTGCGTAGCATCAGTGAGGCACTGCGCGTGGTATAGGTGATGAGATGGAACCGAGGACCGAAGGCTCCCACAAGGATACCCACGATGATTGGTCCACCGGCCATGCCAAGTTTCACGGGGAGACTCATACCAGGAAGGTTCACGGGAATCGCCCCCAAAGCCAGTCCTAAGATAATGCCGATGAAGATTGCCGCAAGGTTCGGTTCGTTCAGGCTCTGTACGCTGTTGCCAAAGAAGGCCTCCACCTCATCCACCGCCTTGGGATCACCCACCACATGCAGGCGGTCGCCATATTGCAGGCGGAGGTCGGGAACAGCCAACAGTTTGATGTCTCCACGGGTGATACGACTGATATTCACCCGGTAGGTATGGCGCACATGCAGACTGCCGAGTCGTTTGCCGTTCAGCATCGGACGGGTGAGCACCACCACCCTACTCTCCATCTTGTTGTCGAGAGCATTCCAGTCCACCTCGCTGCTGTTCCAGTCCTCTTCCTTGATACGCTGTCCGAACAGGATCTCCAACGCATCCACCTCATCGGGATGCGTCACCACCATCAGACGGTCGTTCATCCTCAACTGGGTAACCGACTTCGGTACGATGACTTCAGCGTCGCGCCAGATACGGGAGATGATGAACTTAAAATGCGTCATGGCGGCGATCTCCGCCAAGTTCTTTCCTTCCAGGGCAGGATTCACCACATTGAAACGGGCAATGAAGGTCTCGTTCTCCGTCTGGGAGACTGATGATTTCCGTACTTTCAAGGCTGCGGGTAGCTTTGAGAGTACGAGAAGGGCAAGGATCACGCCGATGACACCTAAGGGATAGGTCACAGCACAGCCCAAAGCCGTACTGTTATGAGGAAGTCCGAGTTGTGAGAGTGTTTGCTGGGCGGCACCCAAGGCAGGGGTGTTCGTAGTGGCCCCGCATAGGATTCCCGCCATATCGGGAAGGGCGATGCCCGTGAGGGGACAGAGGGCGACGGCCATTGCCGTTCCTATCAGGATTACGGTCAGGCTCCACATATTCAGTGCAAAACCCTCATGCGCCAAGGAACCGAAGAAGCCAGGTCCAACGCTCAATCCTAAGCAATAGACAAACAGAATGAGTCCGAAACTCTGCGCATAGTCGAGCATCCGTGCATCCACCGCCAAGCCGAGATGACCTGCCAGAATGCCAACGAAGAAGACGAAGGCCACGCCGAGCGACACACCCATCACCCGAATCTTACCCGCCGCCAAGCCCAAGGCGCATATCAGCGAAAGCACCACCACGGTCTGCATGGCAGAGGGTACGACAAACAAACTATTCATCCATTCCATAACGCTTGCAAATATAGTAAAAACCTGTTGAACCCACAAACAAATGATACGGATTCTTTGGGGGAGTATTGAAAAATGATTACCTTTTACTTTGTAGAAGTTACTTCCGCTCGGAAAACCAAAGAAAAATAAGCTTTTCTTTGGTTTTTCACTCGCTTAATCGTAACTTTGCAGGCGATATGGCAAAAAAGCAGATATTATTGATCAACGACCTTGCCGGCTATGGTAAAGTGGCCACGGCAGCGATGCTCCCCATTCTGTCGTATATGGGGCATCCCGTCTATAACCTCCCCACCGCGTTGGTATCGAACACCCTCGACTACGGGAAGTTCAATATCCTTGACACCACCGATTATATAAAAGGTGTATTCCCCGTATGGAAGGAACTCGGTTTCACTTTCGATGCCATCGCCACCGGTTTCATTGCCAGTGAACGACAGGCACAGATTGTGGCAGCCTACTGCCGTGAGCAGGCTGCCAACGGTACTGTTATCTTTGTTGATCCCATCATGGGCGACGAGGGAAAACTGTATAACGGTGTGACGGAAGTGGCCGTGCAGAGCATGCGCGAGATGATCAGTGTGGCCCATCTGATCTTTCCCAACTATACCGAGGCCTGCTATCTCACCAGCACCGCCTACCGGAAAGAGGGTGTAAGCTGGCAAGAAGCCAAGCAACTGCTTGACAAGCTGCGCCAGTTAGGTACGAAGTCGGCCCTGATCACCAGTCTGCTGGTTGACGGACAATGGGCGGTGGTGGGCTACAACCATTTCATCGGCGAATATTTCCTGCTTCCCTACACGGAGATTCCCGTTCACTTCCCTGGGACAGGCGATATGTTCTCTGCCATCCTCATCGGTCATCTGCTCAACGATGAACCACTGAAGCCCAGCACACGCAAGGCCATGGATGCCCTCTACCGTCTGATCGAGGTAAACAAAGACAATGACGACAAGAACCGAGGCATCCCCATTGAGAATTGGCTTTCCGTGGTGCAATAAGCTACCACGATTGCAAGGTGACGGCCATCAGTCCTACCACGATGTCGTTTGACAAGGTGCGCAAGGTAAGTGAACGTAGTCGTTTCCGTTCGTCCAAAGGCATCTTTAACATCTGGGCCGCCCCACCAGGGATCTCACGGCCATATACTCCTTGAATGCCCAAATCCTTTCCCAAATCGCGACTCACCCTTCCGTTGCCGAGACAGATACGGTAAGGGCGCGCTTGCGCCCGCCATTCCGATGACACCGTTGCTGCAGACTGTCCTTCCCCCTTTGGGAAGATAGCGAACTGCGCCTCATCCACGAAATAGTCTTGCTCTATAGGGCACCAGTTGTATGGATTCACCAACCGCAAGGTATCGGACGTGGCATCCTGATAGGTGGCCACCACCCACGCATTCTCTATACGGCTCTGCATGTGATTGGTGCTGCCCGCCATCAGCAGATAGGCATAGCGGGCCTTTCCCTTCAGGGGGATCGTGATGCTGTCGGGGTAATTGTCCCAGAGGGATGTATAGACGATGTTCCGTCCTTTAACCGGCGAAAGGAAGGGAACACCAGCCATCTCGAAACGGTCATGGCGCAACAGGGTACGGAACACTGAATCGTTGATCTCGGCGGTGAGCTGAGGATGGCACCACTCCCCTATCCCCTGTACAGGAATCTGCAGCGTGGTGGTCTGCGGACGCGGCGAGAGGTATTTGTTCTTGAAGATGTCATCCACCTCGGCATTGAAATAGCCGGAAAGGGGTTGCTGGCGGAATTGTCCTGAAAGATCGGGATCCTCAAGACCATAGGTACGCAGGACATCTGTGGTAGAAGACGGGAAAGCATCTTGTTGTTCATGGGGAAAGACTGTACTATCGGATGACAAGGAGTCGGTCATGACCGATGTCGCACAGATCACCTGATGTGTCTCACTGGTTCCTTCGATGTCGCGGTATTCACCATGTCCGATGTTCTGACGAAGGATGATTTTCAGCGGCTGACGGAAATGCTGGGTCACCTCGAAACGGTCTTGTCCGTCTTCCCGGGTATATACATATTCTATATAAGGTGTCTTCACATGTACACGATCCCAAGTGCCGGGAAAACCCGGACGGAGGATGCAGATGCCATCGAGGGCTTGGGGAAGGATACCGAACAGTCCTTGAAGCAATGTACGACTGCTGATGCCGATGCAGTCGCCGAAGTCACGATAGCACTCTCCACGCGCTGCATCGTAATAGCTGACCTGTCCGAAGTTGCCCGGTGACTGTCCGTAGTACATCTGATCCATGACATTGGCCTTCATCAAACGGAAGGCCTCCTCACTGCGCCCTGCCTTGAAATAGGCTAAGGCCGTGTGCATCACCTCGGCAGCCGCCACGTTGTTGATACTCCAACTATAAGGCAGCCAGTCGGTGGTGGCTATCGTATGGAGTCCTGTATCCTCCACACCGATATGCGGGATATGCTCATCGATATACTTTGTGGCCTGATAAGCCTGACGGGGTGAGCAAGCCTCGCAGTCGATGGGGGTATAGATACTCCACAGAGCAGGATGATCGTGGACACGTTGCAGTCCCATCGCATCCTGATATTCTGCCCACACACCTTTGCCAGACAGCCACAATCGTTTATTCATGGCCTTCAGGATCGATGCTGCTTCCTCCTGATAAGGTGTGGGATCCTCACCGAGGATCTCTGCGATACGGGCTGCCAGGACATTGCCACGGTAGTTATAGGCCGTGCTGTGCGTGACGGCGCCCCCGTTATAATACAAGGCATCACTGGCCCAGATGCAACAGTAGGCATCGTAAAGATGATCCCCATCAGGATCGAAGTTACGCTTCTCCCATGTCAGATGGCGCTGAATGACGGGCCACATTCTACGCATATAGGTCGTATCGGCATTATACTGAAAATGCCACAGCAGCTCATCGATGTAATTTAGGTTCATGTCATAATGGTGCATCTGGTTATCTCGCTCGGGATTGCGACAGATATAACCGTTGGAGTACATCTGTGTGCCCCATCGCTTCTCGGCCCGCGCCAAGTTGAGCACAGAGTCTTGAGAGGGATGGGGGATTACGGGTTCCACCTTCGTCACCTGACTCTTGGCGTAGGCATCGAAATGAGAGACAGCCCGATCGTTCCAACCCAGCACGTCACCGAGATAACCGGCACGCCACCCCGCCAAAGGCATGCGCCATCCGATGCATCCGTGGAGCCATGTCTTTCCGTCCCATGCTCCATCGGCTGCCAACGACAATGCACCGCCAAGGGTGTTGATATAGGGATCGGGGGTGTGAAACTGAATACGATCACTCAAAGCGGAGAAATAGTCTGTAGCCTGCCGGTAATCTACCATACCCTGCCGTTCACTCACCGAAGTCAGCTCATCCAAGATGACCTCCAAGTAATTCTCCCCGGATAACAGCATGTCGATTTCCTGTAAAGGATCTCCCTTAGCCTCAAAGACACCTGGGGGATCTGCCCCGATGTCACCATTACGATGAAGGTTTGGCTGGGTGATACCACAGACGACAGCCTTCAGTTGCATGAACGTAGAAGACAGAATCTTCCAGACAGCACCCTCCCGATCTGGCATCGCCACCACCTCTATGGTTACTTGATACGTTCCCCAGCGGGAATCGGAAAGCTGATAGCACCGCTTTCCATCACGATACCAAGTCTTGCAGTATTCGGTGGAGTCGAGAGGCACCTCATCTATCCAAAAGCGGATATTGCGGTGGTGACCTTTTTTCACGACAGCAAAGACAGGACGATCACTGGTTTCCAAGCGCCAATCGGTATGACTGCCATACAGGGCACGCGTGAAACGGTTCTTTCCGTTCACACATACAAAGGCATCATCCTCCGGCTGATATTGCATCACTCGGGACGTTCCCCGCTTATCGTCGTTAAACGATCTCGATTCAATGAAATCGCCTACGCGCTGCTGGGCATTCAGTCCCAACGTAATGATCGAACAGATAGAAAGTAGTAGTTTTCTTTTCATTTGCTTTCGTTTGTCGATGCAAATATACACATTATTTATGAAAAGCGGGAGTAAACACATCACTTTCTTAGAACAAACAGACTGTTTCTTTCCCTGAACAGGATGTCTTCTTTTAATAAAAGATGTTAACAAATGACGTATATAACTAAACTTTTGCGACAATATGGCATCTAAAACATGAATATACTTAATAATTGAAAGCAGAAAGCAAGGGGTAGGATCCCTCAACAACATAGCAGTTCAACAAAATACAATGATAATGAATAATCTTAGGAAAATTCTGATAGCAGGACTCATGCTCCTGTCTATCCCTTTTGTAGGCTATGCCCGACAGTGGACGTTAAGAGAATGCATCGACTATGCCCTACAAAACAACATCACCCTACAGAAGAACAGACTCAGTAAGCTCAGTGCCGAACAGGATATCCTGCAAAGCAAAGCGGCCCTGCTGCCCTCACTGAATGCCTCGACTTCGCAGAATGCCACCTACCGTCCGTGGCCTGAAACGGGAACGGCTACTGTAGCCAACGGCTATGCCGTATCGAGTATCGACAAGATTTACTATAACGGATCGTATGCCCTCAACGGAAACTGGACCCTGTGGAACGGTAACCGCAACAGGAACACCATCAAGCAGAACGAGATGGCTGCCCAGCAGGCTGAACTTGATTCCGCCGTCACCGCCAACAACATCCAGGAGCAGATAGCCCAGCTGTATGTGCAGATTCTCTACTCCTCCGAGGCCATCCGGGTACACAAATCCAGTCTGGAGACCAGTAAGAAGAACGAGCAGCGAGGGAGGGAGTTCGTGAATGTGGGTAAGATGAGCAAGGCCGACCTCTCGCAACTCACCTCACAGCGGGCACAGGACGAATACAACATCGTGGAGGCAGAGAGTAATCTGCGTAACTATAAACGACAACTGAAACAACTGCTGCAACTCACCACCGAGGAAGAGTTCGATATCGTCATCCCCACGACCACCGATGAGATGGCCCTGCAGGAGATCCCACAGATGCAGGGAGTCTATGAGTCGGCCCTTGCCATTCGTCCTGAGATACAGAACGCGAAGTTAGGCATCGAAGCCAGTGACTTGAATATCAAGATTGCGAAGGCACAGAAGCTGCCTACCATCGGACTGAACGCCAGTGCCATCACCAATACCACCTCGATGAGTAACAACGCATGGGGCACGCAGCTGAAGACGAACTTCAATGTAGGGGCGGGCTTCAACGTCAGTATCCCCCTCTTTGACAACCGCTCAACTAAGACTGCCGTGAACAAGGCTGCCATCCAGAAGATGAACTACCAACTCGACCTCCAGGATAAGCAGACCGCCCTCTATTCCACCATCGAGAACTACTGGCTGCAAGCCGTAACGAACCAGAATAAGTTCAAGGCTGCCAAGGTGGCAACAGAGAGTCAGCAAACCAGCTATGACCTGCTGAGTGAGCAGTTCCGTTTAGGACTCAAGAATATCGTAGAGTTGATGAACGGGAAGGACAACCTGCTAATGGCCCAGCAGAACGAGCTGCAAAGCAAGTATCTCACCATTCTCAATATTGACATGCTCAAGTTCTACCAGCAAGGAGAGATGTGAGATGAGGGATGAAGGAGGAAAGATTAAGGATGAAAGATGAAAGATAAATGATAATCATGAAAAAGAAGAGAACATTATGGTATGTGGCAGCTGCGTTGGCTATTGCAGCCCTTGCCATCTGGTTGCTGTCTGGCAACAAGAAAAAAGAACAGGTATCCTTCGAGAGCGAGAAAGTGGAGGTGTCGAATATCCAGACAAGCATCACTGCCACGGGAACGATCGAGCCTGTGACTTCCGTGACCGTCGGTACTCAGGTATCGGGTATCGTCAGCAAACTCTATGTCGATTACAACAGTGTGGTGAAGAAAGGACAGGTGATCGCTGAACTGGACAAAACGAACCTTACCAGTGAGCTGAATACCTCGAAGGCCAACCTGAATAGTGCACAGAGTAGTCTGAACTACCAACAGGCGAACTTTAACCGTTACAAAACCCTCTATGACAAGGGACTGATCAGTGCGGATGAATTCGAGAATGCGCGACTCACTTATCAACAGGCAGTGCAGCAAGTGGCACAGGCACGAGAGAACGTGAAAAGGGCGCAGACCAACCTGAGCTACGCCACCATCACCTCACCCATCGATGGTGTGGTGCTCTCCAAGTCTGTGGAAGAAGGACAGACCGTTGCCTCATCCTTCAATACCCCTGAGCTGTTCGTCATTGCCAAGGATCTCACCGACATGCGGGTGATAGCTGACATCGACGAGGCTGACATCGGAGGGGTGAAAGAGGGACAGCGCGTATCGTTCACCGTAGATGCCTTCCCCGACGACACCTTCAACGGAACGGTGCAACAGGTAAGACAAGAGGCAACGACAGAGAGTAATGTGGTGACCTACGAAGTGGTGATTTCAGCGCGAAACAACGATCTCAAACTGAAGCCTGGTCTCACAGCAAACGTAACCATCTTTACCATGGAGAAGAACCAGGTGCTTACCGTTTCTTCGAAAGCCCTGCGCTTTACACCGAATGCAGCATTGCTGAACAAGAACCAGGTGATCAACGACTGTCAGGGTGACCACAAACTATGGACACAAGAGGGAGATACGTTTACGGCCCATGCCGTGGAGATTGGTGTCACCAATGGTGTCGTTACGGAGATTGTCAGCGGCATCAAGGCAGGTACCACCGTCCTTACAGACTTCACTGTGAGCGGAGAAGGGGGTGACCAGCCCCAGGACGGACAGGCCAGCAACCCGTTCATGCCGAGACCTCGTAACAACAGGAATAACAACAGTGGTAACAATGGCGGAAACAACACCAAGAAATAAGGAGATGACAGAGAAGACAGACGACAGGAAAGTGGTGATTGAACTACAGAATGTCAAGCGCTACTTCCAGGTGGGCAGTGAGACAGTGAAGGCACTGCGCGGTGTGTCGTTCAAGATCTACGAGGGGGAGTTTGTGACCATACAAGGAACCTCGGGATCAGGGAAATCAACACTGCTGAACCAACTGGGGTGTCTGGACACCCCCACCAGCGGTGAGTATTTCCTCGACGGCGTATCCGTGCGTACCATGTCTAAGACCCAACGGGCCCACCTGCGCAACCGGAAGATTGGCTTCGTGTTCCAGAACTACAACCTGCTGCCCAAAACCACGGCAGTGGAGAATGTGGAGCTACCACTGATGTACAACTCCGAGATCAGTGCGGAAGAAAGACGGGAACGGGCCATCAACGCATTGAAGGCTGTGGGACTGGGCGACCGTCTGGAGCATAAGTCGAACGAGATGTCGGGTGGACAGATGCAACGCGTGGCCATTGCCCGTGCCTTGGTGAACAATCCCGCCGTGCTCTTAGCCGACGAGGCAACAGGAAATCTTGACACCCGTACATCGTATGAGATGCTCGTGCTCTTCCAGCAACTATACAAGCAAGGGAACACGATCATCTTCGTGACCCACAACCCCGAGATTGCTGAGTATTCCAGCAGGAACATCAACCTGCGCGACGGTAAGATCCGCGAGGATACCATCAATACAAACATCAAGTCAGCGGCAGAGGCCTTGGCAGCATTACCACAGCCGCAGGATGACTGACACCCAAAAGACAACTGATAAACGAGAGATCGATGAACATATATAATTTATTTAAGGTAAGTATCAAGGCTGTCGCCAACAACAAGATGCGGTCGTTCCTGAGCATGCTCGGCATCATCATCGGTGTGGCGGCGGTCATTATCATGATGTCTATCGGACAGGGATCGAAGGAGAGTATCCGTGCGGAGCTCTCTACGATGGGTACCAACCTGCTGACCATCCGACCGGGAGCAGACATGCGGGGAGGAGTACGACAGGATCCTTCCAGTATGCAGACCCTGAAGATGGCCGACTACCAACGCATCCTCACTGAGAAGAAGTTCGTGACGAAGGTGTCACCCGAGGTGACGGCAAGCGGACAGGCCATCTACGGGAACAACAACACGAACACGACCATCTATGGAGAGAGCCCCGACTATTTAGATATCAAGCAATGGGACGTGGAAGACGGTATGTGCTTCACGGAGGAGGACATCAAGAAAGCCGCGAAAGTGGTGGTGGTCGGTAAGACCATCGTCAATGAACTGTTTGGCGAAGGCGTGGAGCCTATTGGCAAGACCATCCGCTTCAAGTCGATTCCTGTGCGCATCATCGGTGTACTGAAATCAAAAGGCTACAACAACTGGGGTATGGACCAGGACAATGTGATCATTGCCCCCTATACTACCGTGATGAAACGTATCGCTGCCCAGACGTACTTCTCGAGCATCGTATGCTCGGCCGTTACCGAGGAACTCTCGGATGCTGCCATCGAGGAGCTCACACAGATGCTGCGCGACAATCATAAACTGAAAGACGAAGCAGAAGATGATTTCACCATCCGCTCACAAGCAGAGATGATGGAAACGATGTCGAGCACGATGGATACGGTGACCATCATCCTGGTAGTGGCCGCGGCGTTCTCCTTACTGGTGGCAGGTATCGGCATTATGAACATCATGCTGGTAAGTGTCACCGAACGCACCAAGGAGATAGGATTGCGCATGGCGGTGGGAGCAACAGGAGCGGTAATATCACTTCAGTTCCTCATCGAATCGGTCATCATTTCAGTAACAGGAGGTCTGCTGGGTATCCTTGTGGGATGTGGAGCCAGTGAGTTCATCGTCCCGTTGTTCAACATGCCATCCAGCGTACCGGCATGGTCAATCTATGTGTCGTTCCTGGTATGTGTATGCATCGGAGTCCTCTTCGGATACATCCCCGCACAGAAAGCAGCGAACATGGATCCCATCGAGGCCATCCGTCACGAATAAGCGGCTATCACTCATTGCGTTTGTCGATGATCTCGAATCCCGGATATTTCTGTCGGTGGAAGACAAACAGCTCATCGCTGATATTCCCGCTCTTGAAATTGCTGATCTTCACCGTAGTACTGAAGATTCCTAACTTGATGCGAAGGCTCAAAGGGTAGCGTGTCTTTTTATCTATCAAGGCATGTATCTCTTTGATGCCTTTCACTCCTTTCTTAGCCTTCAAGGTGATGACAAAACCTTCATCACTGTTAGCAATACTGTATTTGAAATTCTCAGGCTCGAACTTGAACTTCGTGGCATATTTGTCACGCTTGTCGGAATTGGCATCATATACCGTCACCGTCTTCTTCTTTCGCTCCACCAAATAATAGGTGATACCGTCGTTGAATGCGTTATACTTCTCATCCACGAACTTGCTCTTCTTACCTTTATACCAAATGGTACCCTCGGTTTTGTATATACCGATGATATTGACGGCATAATGCAAGGTGGAGCCTTGAGGACCGAACACCATCTGATAGGTGCGGTCGAATATCTGACGCGCCTGACGGGCATTGGCCGATAGTTCTTTCTTGGGGGCCTTAGACTTTTTATGCTGAGCCAATGACTGCTGGGGCATGACCGCACACACCAGCAGAAGCAGGAAGAAGATTGCCCATCTCCTCCATCCGATGAATTGGAATTGATCAACTTTTCGCATAATGGCTGCAAAGGTACGAATAATCGAGGAAAGGGGAATAAAAAAATAAATTTATTTTGTATTGTGCTCGCTTATTCGTATCTATGGCTTTGCCGAAGATACTTTCACTCGACAATAAAAATAAATTGTCATTTATTTTGTATTGTGCTCGCTTATTCGTATCTTTGTAACCGTAAATCAATTAATCATGATAAACATGGATATTACTGAACGATTTTTAAACTACGTGAAATTCGACACGCAGTCGAATGAAGAAAGTACCACTGTGCCCAGCACATCCAAACAACTGATCTTCGCCAAATTCCTCAAAGAGGAGTTGGAGCGCGAGGGCTTTGACGATGTGGAGATGGATGACATGGGCTATATCTACGCAACACTGAAGTCGAACACCAAGAAGGAAGTGCCCACGATCGGGTTCATCTCACATTATGATACATCCCCCGACTGCAGCGGTGCAAACATCAAGCCAAGCATTGTCAGAAGCTATGATGGTTCGGACATCGAACTATCTCCCGGCATTCTCTCCTCACCGAAGAAATTCCCTGAGCTGCTGCAACATGTGGGTGAAGATCTGATCGTGACCGACGGTACCACGCTATTGGGTGCCGACGACAAAGCAGGCATCGCAGAAATCGTACAGGCCATGTGCTGGCTGCGAGATCATAAGGAGATCAAGCACGGCGACATCCGTATGGGGTTCAACCCCGATGAGGAGATCGGTATGGGAGCTCATCACTTCGATGTGGAGAAATTCGGATGCGAGTGGGCATACACCATCGACGGCGGTGACTTAGGGGAATTGGAATTCGAGAATTTCAATGCCGCCAGTGCAAAGATTCTCATCAAGGGAGTGAGTGTCCATCCGGGCTATGCCAAAGGAAAGATGATCAATGCCAGTCGTCTGGCTGCGGAATTCGTCAACATGCTGCCTGGTGAGGAAACACCCGAGGAGACTGAGAACTACGAAGGGTTCTACCACCTCACTGGCATGGACACCTGCACGGAGAGTGCCAAACTCAGCTATATCATCCGCGACCATGACCGTGAGATTTTCGAAGACCGCAAGCGATTCATCCAGCAGTGCGCAGAGAAGATGAACGAGAAATATGGCGAAGGCACCGTGACGGCGGAAGTAAAAGACCAATACTACAACATGAAAGAGAAAATTGATCCGAATATGCATGTCATCGATATCGTTTTGAAAGCCATGCAAGCCAGTGATGTCCCACCCCGGGTAAAGCCCATCCGTGGAGGAACCGATGGCGCACAGCTCTCTTTCAAAGGACTTCCCTGTCCCAATATCTTTGCTGGAGGTGTGAACTTCCACGGCCCGTATGAGTTTGTCAGCATTCAAGTGATGGAAAAGGCCATGCAGGTTATAGTAAACATCTGTAAGCTGACAGCTGACTATAACGACTAATCTGAATCGACAATGAACGAGCTTCCCGCCCTGATCAAAGATCTGGCCCTCATCCTCATGATGGCAGGAATTGTCACCTTAGTATTTAAGAAACTCAAGCAGCCACTGGTATTAGGATATGTCGTGGCGGGGTTCTTGGTAAGCACACACATGCCCTATACCGCCTCCGTCGTTGACAGTGCAGATATCCACACATGGGCCGACATCGGGGTGATGTTCCTGCTGTTCTCCTTAGGACTGGACTTCTCTTTCAAGAAGATATTGAAGATGGGAGCCTCCCCTATCATCTCCACGATAACGATCGTCTTTTGCATGATGATGCTCGGCATTGTGGTGGGGCACCTCTTTGGGTGGGGGAAGATGGATTGTATCTTCTTGGGCGGTATGCTCGCGATGAGTTCTACCACGATCATCTATAAAGCGTTTGATGACTTAGGACTGCGGCAGCAGCAATTTGCCGGTCTGGTGATGAGTGTGCTCATCCTCGAGGACATCCTTGCCATTGTGATGATGGTGATGCTGAGTGCCATCGCCAGTGGCAACAACCCAGACAGTGGACAGATGTTAGGGTCGGTGATGAAGATCGTTTTTTTCCTGATCCTTTGGTTTGTGGTAGGCATCTTTGCCATTCCTCTTTTCCTGCGGAAGGTACGGAAACTGATGAATGCAGAGGTGCTGCTCATTGTTTCGTTAGGCCTTTGCTGTGCCATGGCGGTGCTCTCCACCAAAGTGGGATTCAGTAGTGCTTTCGGTGCGTTCGTCATGGGCAGTATTCTGGCAGAGACCATCGAGGCAGATAAGATCATCAAACTGGTGGAGCCGGTGAAGAACCTCTTTGGTGCCATCTTCTTCGTGTCTGTAGGTATGTTGGTGGATCCGAAGATCCTCATCGACTATGCTTTCCCGATCTTTGTCCTTGTCATGACCATCCTGATAGGACAGGCTGTATTCGGTTCCTTCGCCTTTATGCTTGGAGGCGAGACACTGAAGTCGGCCATGAAATGTGGGTTCTCCATGGCACAGATCGGTGAGTTCTCATTCATCATTGCTTCATTGGGATTATCTTTGGGCGTGGTAGGCGACTTTCTCTACCCCGTTGTGGTGGCAGTGAGCGTGATCACCACCTTCCTGACTCCAGACATGATCCGTCTCGCCACTCCCGCCTATCAGGTATTGGAGAAACGGCTACCTAAGAAATGGGTACGCTCTTTAAATCATCTTACGATGAGCCATCCCAACACCAAGGAGCAGAGCCTGTGGAAGAAACTGCTTCTGCAGATGGGACGAAACACCCTGATCTATGGCATCCTGTCGGCAGCCACTATCACACTGATGTTCACTTTCGTACTACCAGTGACCCGGCAGATGCTACCGGGATGGGATCTTCATTGGTATGCCAATGCCATTACCGGCTTACTCACCGTTGTATTTATTTCGCCTTTTCTCCGAGCAATGGTGATGAAAAAAAACCACAGTGAGGAGTTTATGACACTGTGGAAAGAGAGTAATATTAACCGTATTCCCCTACTCTTCACCATCCTCGTGCGCATCATCATCGCCGTGGCCTTCATCTTCTACATTTGTAATTACCTCACCCGGTTTAGTAATGCACTGATGATTACTATCGGTGTCGTAGCCGTCTTATTGATCATTCTCTCCAGATGGATCAAGAAAAGAAGTATCCATCTGGAACGTCTCTTCATCCTCAACCTTCGCTCTCGCGATATCGAAGCACAGGTGCATGGACATAAACGCCCCTTGTACGAAGGGAAACTGCTCGATCGAAATATCCATATCACCGATTTCGAGATACCGGCTGATTCACTGTGGACAGGAAAGAGCCTCAAGGAATTGAATTTAGGAAAGAAGTACGGCATTCATGTGAGCAGCATCCTTCGTGCCAACCGACGACTGAATATCCCTGATGGAGACTCCATCCTCTTCCCCGGAGACAAGTTACAAGTAATCGGCAGCGACGACCAGCTCATTATCTTTCAGCAAGCTCTGGAACGCGAGGTCATGGATGATGACTATGAGTTGGAGAAGAGAGAGATGAAACTGCGTAGCATCATCATCAACGGCAGCAGTCCTTTCATCGGCAAAACACTACAAGAGAGCGGTATCCGCGATCATTACAACTGCATGGTCGTAGGTCTTGAGGAGGGAAAGGAAAACCTCTCACAAGTCAAGCCATCCTACCGTTTCCAGAAAGGAGACATCATCTGGATAGTAGGTGAAGAACAAAACATCAAGCAAATTACGGCAGCTTCTTAATACCACTGTATCGCATTCGTGTAGCCACTACGCTTATCGTATTTCAAAGCATCTGTAAGGGTGGCTGCATTACAACGGAAGGAGAAGTTATACGATGTATAAGGAGCAATCACTACGGAACACGACATATTGAAACAGTGCAAGTCGCGTGACAACGATGCTGTGGTCATACTCAACTTGTGCATCTCGAAATCGTAACCGCTGGAGAAAGTGATGTTCCACCCATCGCTGATACGGATATTTCCGCTGAAGTTAAGGTTTTGCGTGAACTTATAGGGATAACGCATGGTCTTGGTGTTGAAGGTGCCCGACGTATTCTCACGCATGGTGACACCATAGCCGACGGAGATAGACCAAGGTAATGAGAATGACATGTAACCGTCGGCATCGGTCTCTGCCTTACCTGCCGATTCTCTCTTGGCACCACGCTTTCCACGCTCCATATCATCATCGATATTGGTCTCTACACCACTGTCATAGTCATCCTCTTCCCCTTGTGAGTCCTTACGATCATCGTCATCCTTGTTACCGATGCCACGTAGTTTGTCTATCCATTTCTTGATATTCTCAGGACTTAACGTGAATGAGAGATTCTGTGACATTCCTTGGAAGCGACCGAAACGACCATAACTATACTCTGTACGTGTTCCCAAATAAGGTTTCCCGTTCTCGTCCAACTCATAAGCATAGGTGGCGAACGAGGAATTCATGTTAAATGTATAACTTTTGGAAAGTTTCAAACGGAGGTTCACACCCAAATCGCTCCATGGACGCTCCTTGGCAGCCATATTATACGACATGTTCAAAGAGAGGTCATCGATGAGGTAAATCTTCTTGAAGCCCGTCGTATCTTTCTCATTATCAGAGCGCATCTTCATCTCAACATTGTTCTGCAGAGTAAAGCCGATACTTCCTGACTTTTGTCGGCCTGGATAGCCAAACAGACCATTCTCATAAGGCGTATATTCCACATACGAGACATTCCCCTTTTCATCAGTTTTCTGATAGGTTTTCCAGAACCCATAACGTCTGGCTGAGAAATCTGGTGTATAACTAAACGACACAGTTGGGGTAAAGACATGACGGATACGGTCGATCTTGTCACCAAAGAGTTTCCTCCAAGGAACATAGAAGCCGTAAAGTTTCGTCGAAGCAGACAAAGATGCACTCCAGTTATAGACATTATAGAAACCGTAGGTGGTGTCGTTCACTTCCTTTTGTCCCACCTCGTCCCATGATTTCTCTATACGATTGGTGTACATTCTGTCGGTAAAAGTAAACTGAGGAGTCAAGTTAATGGCATTGAACAGTGTAAAACTTGCACTCACAGGAATAGTATGAGTCATACCATTCTTCCAATCCTTAATCAAATTGGAATGTAACAGTTTGTCTTCCTTTGTGAGAATACTATTGGAAATCTGACCCGTATAACTCATGGAGATTTTTTCATACCAACGTTCGTCTCCCACAGCCTTTTTCCGTTTAAAGGGATAGAAACGCGTTACATTGATATTCAAATCCGGCAAGGTCATGTTAATGGTGGAGTCACGCATGTACTGGTTAAGGTTCATGGTTCCCGTCAGTGTCATCCCAATGCTTGAGAATGTACTGGTCCAGGATACAGAGGAAGTACGCGTGCTCTGCGTCATTGACTGTGGATTATACAGACTCGAGAGGTTATTCCGTTCGAAGCTTGACGAAGCGAAGTTCACACTGGCCGTAAATGTGGTGAAGGGATTGGCTTTTGCATCCTGCCGGTGACTCCACTGCACTTTGAAACTTTCAGCCTCGTTGAAGTCGGGCATACCTTTATCACCATTCTTGGTATCCTGATAACTGACAAAGAAACTACCTGAATATCTGTAGCGCTTACGATAATTGCTGGCAGCACTCAACCCCCATGAGCCTTTCGTGTAAATCTCACCCAAAAGTTTCAGGTCCCATTTATCACTCATAGCAAAATAGTAGCCACCATCTCGGAGGTAGAAACCCCGGGAACTCTCATCTCCATAAGTCGGCATGATGAAACCGCTGCTGTAGCTCTTAGTAAAGGGGAAGAACCCGTAAGGAATAGCCAAAGGTAAAGGGACATCACACACCACAAGATAAGCAGGACCGAACACCACGTCTTTGTTGGGACGAACCTTCGCACGGGACAGCGCGATATAGAAATCAGGATGTTCGGCATCACAAGTGGTATAGGTTCCCTTCTCTAAGTATAATACTCCAGAAGAATCACGCTTGGCTCGCTTACTGAATAAGAACCCATCTTCTTGTTCTGTATAGACATCGCGAATGAAACCTTTCTTGGTCTTAATATTGAATTTGATCGTATCGTTTTCATACGTATCTCCAGCCATCTTAAATACCGGCTTTCCTTTCAGTTCAGTCATGGTGGTATCAGTGTATGAAGGCGTGGCATAGACCAAATTACTGTCAAGGCTCATGTAGATCTTGTCACTCGTCAAGTCCATCAATTGGTATTCCACATGGGAGTCACCGTAAAGGAATGCCGTATTAGAGCTTGCATCATAAATCATGGAATCTTTTGCAGAATAGGTTATTGGAGCTTCCAACCCATTCTTCTTGTTTCGATTCAGGCTATCGGCACGTATAGAATCATCGATGGCCTTATTGTGAAGGTAGATAGCGCGCTGCAAGGAGTCCATCTGCATCGTATCGGGCTCAAGATCGGCAAGCCTCCTCGATGCCGTATCCGGTATTGCAGGTTCCTCAGGCACATCCATCAACAGCGAGTCTGTCTGCAAAGAGTCTTGCTGCAGACTATTCACCTGTTGTCGTCCAGATGACAAAGGATGTTCCCCTCGCTGCACCTTCCCAAAATGTTGCCGCAGAGTTGGAACATCCGTTGCCGCCATCATCAAAATGACGGTTGTCAACAGTGCCATTATCAGTCCTTTCTTTCTCATGAACCTTACAAAAACAACCTTTTCAATTGTTTCTAAGGTGCAAAAGTACTAAAAAGAAATGACATACCACTCCCATTAATTGATAATTAACTTATTTAATTGATAATTATCAATAGGAAAATGAAAGGATGTCTCACTGACCGAAGCCACCACCGCCGAAGCCACCGCCGAAGCCGCCGCCAAAACTACCAAAGTCGGGCATTTTCGGTGCAGGTTCCTTACCGATTGCGAGAAGCAACTGAATCAAAGCACGACGACGCTGAGGCCATGTGGGATAGTCATCTGCTCGCAGTACCCTCGGTTTGAAGCCTGGTATCTGGGGCATGTTGTTTCCTTGCTGCATGAAGTCCATAGAACTGGTAGTAAGAATACAGGGCTTTGTCTTTCCGTTTGCCACCAGACGGTCAACAATGGCATCGGCCCCTCCCACCTTAAACCAACTCTCCATCGTATCGCCCTCTGCTGGAATGAGTTGTATAAAGACAGGCATCATCATTGTTGTCTGTGACATAACCGGGGTGTACATAGCTTCCTGACGTTCCAGATCATAGCCCACTCGTCCATGACCGATATCTCCTTGTGAGGCGAAATTAAAGGGAGAACTTGGATTATCGGCAATACTGTATTTGAATCCCAAATCAGGAGACAGATACATATTACTGGGGTCAGCTACTTGTGTTCCATCTACCACGAAACAATATTTAAAGGTATCAAAGAGATAGTCGGTGAGAGTAGTAGTCCACACTCCATCAGAATCACGCTGCATAACAATATTCTCCGGTAACATCTCACACTCCAAGGCAACACTCTTAGCTTCAGGAGCCTTGAACCGGAAGACGATTCCCCTCTCAGTATATTCAGGAGAAACGATCTGACGAGGGAAGAGTCGAGCCATCACGCCAGGGGTAAACTGCTGTTCCTGTCCTGTTTTGGCAGGAGCCGGTTTCCCGTTCTTCATGGCCTCCTCTGACGCTTTCTTGTTAAACAGCAGGGGGAGTGTCTGAGACAGGAAATATTTAGCATTCATCCAAGTGTGGCCAAACTTATCCGAAGTGAACTCCTTGACACTTCTGATTCCTTTGTCGTCAAGAAACTGCATGTAATCACGTGCATTACCATAGAGGAAATCGTCGGTGCCCACGCCAAGCCAGAAAAGGTGGATTTTCTTATTCGTTTCATCGGCCTGATCGTACACCTCTGGTATATCCGTGGAAGTGAACGAACTGTAAGAACAAAGGTAAGAGAACTTATCGAGATTGCTCAATCCATTGAACAATGCCTGGTTACCTCCACGTGAGAAACCACCAATGGCCCGACTATCACGATCGTTCTTAGTACGATAGTTCTTCTCAATATATGGCATAAGGTCGTTGATAAGGTCCTTACTGAACACATCACCACCAAACTGTGTCTGAGGCATACCCTGCTGAGGTTTTGTGGGAACCAACTTACTTGGGTTTCCATAAGGAAGCACAACAATCATCTCCTTTGCCTTCTTCTCCGCCAACAGGTTATCGAGAATATAGTTCACACGTCCTACCTTATAATATACCTCTTCGGTATCGGTAGTACCGCTGATCAGATAGAATACCGGATATTTCTTCTGCATGTCCATCATATAGTTTGGTGGAAGATAGACAATGGCATTGTTGGTGGCGCCCAGACTTTTGGAATAATAATGTATGTACTCAATCCTTCCATGCGGCACATCCCTAATATCATGGGGCAGCGGATTTTTGGATTTGATTTCCAGAAGACTGTTCTTAAACCCTTCATTGGGGAAGTACAGAGGATTCTGTGGATCCATCACGCTGATTCCATCCACGATAAAGCAATAAGGATACATGTCAGGTGCAGCCGGGCCCAAGGTCACAGTCCAAAGACCATCAGTTCCTCGGGTCATCTCCTTACGACCGGCGAACTGCACATCCACCATCACTGTGCGGGCAGAATCATTTTTGTACTGGAAGGTCACGGTGCCGTCATCGTGACACTGTGGCTGTGCATGAAGGTTGAGCATACAGCCGAGCATGAACGTTGATAATACTAATTTTTTCATTTTCTTGTTTTTAGTTAGAAGGTCTATGATCTATTGTTGTCTTATTCTCTTCCATGTGTTGTGCTGTCTTAAATTAATCCGTCATCCAAATAACCGGTGCCATTCCCGGAAGCGGGAGACGCCCTCATCTCCAAATTTCGCCAGACTCTTTTCCGCCTGTTCCACTGTCTTTTGGCTCTCCAAGCGAGTCTTGGAAAAGAACTTATCTGCATAACAGATGAGTTTCTCCTCTAATGTCTCTGGGAAAAAAGGTTCCCATGAGGAACAGTCTTGTTCTGCTGATGGTGGAGAGGGAACGACAATAGGAAGATGTTGGGATTGGATGTCGCTCAACGACAGTCCCGCACCGGTATGGCGTTCACAGACACGGGCATGACGGGGGAATCCTTCAGCTCGCATCAGTTCAGCACCAATCTGTCCATGACAGATGTAAGGTTCTGATCCAAAGCATTGAATACCTGGAGCATGACAACGGAAGATTCCGATGTCGTGCAACATCGCAGCCTCTTCAACAAATTGTTTGTCAAGTGCCAGTTCAGGATGAGCATCACAAATACGCAAAGCCATAGCAGCAACGCTACGGCTATGCACAAGGAGAATCCTTTTCAGTTCATTGTCCAAAGGATAGTATTTGTCGATAAGCGCCTGATAATCCATTATGTATAGAAAAGAGTAGAGAACTGAGAGGCTACTGCCATCAAGCTTACTGCCAACCTCAGTTCTCCACTCACAATTATCTGTTACTGTTCACGCTCTATCCAAGCCAAAGTCTGGCCTTTGCTTACTTTTGCGCCCTGCTTGGCGACAATTTCCACAAGTTTTCCGCCCAAGGCTGCAGGGATTTCGGTAATCTCTCCCCACGGGGTCTGGATATAGCAGAAGGTCTGACCCTCTTTGTAAGTCTGGCCGATAAATGGTTCCACACAAGGCGCACACTCACCATCACCATTGAATTCATAATAGATCTGGCCTTTGACAGGAGCCACGAGGGCATCAGCCTTGGCATGTTTGAACTCAGCAAGTTTCTCTGGAGAGAGGCTGGCACCCAGTTTCTGATCCTTCATTTTCTGCTGATCTGCAAGGAAATTCTTCTTAGCCTGTCCGCTCTTGAAGTTACGATACTGCTCGGGGTGCATAGCAAGTTCATAGAGTTCCTCATCATCCTGACCATATTCCCATCCGTTCTCATCCATTTCCTTACGGAAATCATCCAGAGCATTAGGAATCAAGGTACGCGGGTCGGCATCTGTGAACTCCCTTCCCTGTTGTTTAGCCAGTTCCACGATTTCCGGAGCGATGGTTCCGGGGATCTTTCCACTCTTGCCAAGGATCATACCCCACATAGCATCGTCCATCATCACGAATCGTCCCTTGCCTTGGGCCATAGTGAGCAGATTCATCAAAGCGATGTTCTTTACATACTGTGAGAAAGGTGTCACAAGTGGAGGATATCCTACACGTGGCCATACATATGCCACCTCGTCGAAGAGTTTCACAAGCATATCATCCGTTGACAACTCTGGTTCACCTTTTGCTTTGAGGGTTTTGTTAATAATCTGATGGATACCGGCAAGGTCGGCCATCATCGATCCCATCATACCTCCGGGAAGTCCGCATCCAAGGAGCAACGAACTCATCAGTTTGTTTCCAGGATTGATAAAGTAACCCAACCAGTCGTCAATAAACTCCTGAGTCAGAGCGCGGGCACGCATATAGGCATTCATATTGATCTCCTTCACCTCGAACCCTTCGTTCTTCAACATCGACTGAACGGAAATGATATCAGGGTGCACCTTACCCCAAGACAATGGTTCAATGGCCGTATCGATAACATCGGCACCATTGTTACATACCTCGAGGATACTGGCCATCGACAGACCTGGGCCTGAGTGTCCGTGATACTGGATGATCACATCTGGATGCTTGGTCTTGATCGACTTGGTGAGAGCTCCTAACAGAGCAGGCTGACCGATACCTGCCATATCTTTCAAGCAGATCTCCTCGGCACCAGCCGCTATCACCTGATCGGCAATCTCCGTATAATACTCTACGGTATGGACGGGAGAAGTGGTTATACACAGGGTTGCCTGTGGTGTCATTCCTGCCGCCTTGGCCCACTTCACTGATGGGATGATGTTTCGCACATCATTCAAGCCGCAGAAAATACGGGGGATGTCCACGCCCTGTGCATGCTTCACCTTGTATTGAAGCTCTCGTACATCATCGGGAACAGGATACATTCTGAGCGCATTCAGACCCCGATCGAGCATGTGGGTCTTGATTCCCACCTCGTTGAATGGCTTACAGAACGCACGGACGGCAGCGTTAGGATTTTCGCCAGCCAACAGATTCACCTGTTCGAAGGCACCGCCATTGGTCTCCACACGGTCAAAAACACCCATGTCGATAATCGCAGGTGCAATGCGCTCTAACTGGTCTTTGCGCGGCTGGAACTTACCAGAACTCTGCCACATGTCTCGATAGACGAGACTGAACTGGATTTTCTTTTTCATGATAATCTTTTAGTTAAATAGTTGATACGTATATTGTTTTTTGTTTTTAAGCACTTACTACGTCATCAGCTTCGTATATTTTTTGCAAATATAGGTATTTTTTCTTAATTCGACATCAAATAACACAAAAAAACGTTTCGATTAACGCAAATTTTCTAAAACGATGGAGATTATTAGCCTTTTCACTTGTCATATTTGGAGATTATTCGTAATTTTGACGCCAGAAATGAGAAAGCCGCTATTATGGATATGCATGGTAACCCTACTGTGCATCAGTTGTGAGAGCAAGAAAGTCATCCCCGAAAATGACCAGAATGTGGGAACGAGTACAAACATTGAGGGCGACAGCACCTTATACGGTCTGGCCTGCGATGGGTGTAATGATTCTGTGCTGGTCTTTCTGCCCGGTAAGGGAGGAGATCCTATCATCTATGATATTCTTAATGCTTCCAAAAGGAATCGTGTGATAGGTCATCCAAAGGTAGGTGACTGGGTAGCAGTGCTGCTCAATGCCAACGATACCACTGTAGCAGACATGGTGATTGACCTTGATCAGCTGAAGGGAACTTGGGTGGAGCAGGTGTTTCCTACCGTCAGGGAACGTATTACGCCGACAGCCTTAGATGAGGAGACAAAAAAGGAACAAGACTCTCTCTTACAAGAGATGATGAAACCAATAGAGATGGGATTTGCCATCAAAAGGCATTATGCAGCACAGACCATTGGACGGCGCCGCCAGAGCATCAAAGACGATGACAGCCCGGTAGTGTATCCCCAAATGAAGAACTATACGAAGTGGCATGTCTTCAACGGATACCTAATCCTCACTTCACAAAGCCGTCCCATCAATGACTCACTGAAAGGTGATGTGGTCAACGACACGGTACAGTTTATCTTTATGACACACGACTCACTGAGATTAAAGTTCAAAGACTGCGTGAAGGGATTTTATCGAAAAAATTAATAATGGTGTTTCCACAGCCTCTCTTTCGCCATCTGCTCATATTGAGTGCCGGGTCTTCCATAGTTGGCGTAAGGATAGATGCTGATGCCACCTCTTGGCAAAAAGAGACCGATCACTTCTATATATTTGGGATCCATCAAAGCTATCAGGTCTTTCATGATGATATTGACACAATCCTCATGGAAATCACCATGATTACGGAATGAGAAGAGATAGAGTTTCAGGCTCTTGCTCTCCACCATACGCTGATCGGGAATATAAAGAATCTTGATCTCAGCATAGTCTGGCTGCCCCGTTATCGGACATAACGAGGTAAACTCCGGACAGTTGAACTGCACCCAGTAGTCATTCTCCGGGTGTTTGTTCTGAAAACTCTCCAATACCTGCGGAGCATAGTCATCAGCATACACCGTTTTCATTCCCAGTGCCTTCAGTCCTTCTTGATCTCTTGTATTCATTTGCCTTCAACTTTTAACTATTCACCACCAACCACGTCATGTAGCCAAGGAAAATCAAGGTAAGCACAGCTCCTTCCCAACGAGCTACAGTAAACCGTGTATAACAGAAAAGCCACAACAGGATGATTGCCGAGAGCATGATTCCGAAATCGATGAAAGTAAGTCCTTCAATCTGCATCGGAAGCACCATACCCGTGACTCCAATAATCATCAAGATATTGAACACATTACTACCGATCACATTACCTATGGCAATAGCCGAGCGTCCCTTTCTGGCTGCCACCACACTGGTAGCGAGTTCTGGCAGTGAGGTACCACAGGCCACGATGGTCAAGCCGATCACAGCATCGCTCACCCCCAATGAATGGGCAATAACGGTGGCTCCTTCCACAAAGACATTACTTCCTCCCACCAAACAGAGCAGTCCGAGGACGACCAAGCCTACAGCTTTCCATGGATTCATCTCTTCGAGTTTCACCATTTCCTGATCCTGCATGTCACCTTTCATGGCCAACCGCAACGTATAGTACAAAAAGAAGATAAACCCTACGAACAGCAAGGCAGCATCAAGACGTGATACAGAACCATCAAGGCACATCACCAGTAGTGCCAACGATGCGGCCACTGCAAAGGGGATGTCCTTTCTTACTGTACTCTTGCTGATCACCATCGGTGCCACCATAGCAGTAACTCCCACGATCATCAGGGTATTAAAGATATTCGAGCCCACAACATTTCCCACTGCGATATCTGACGTTCCTTTGATTGCAGACATGAGTGATACGAAAAACTCGGGCATCGAAGTACCCATTGCCACCACCGTGAGTCCAATCACAATCTGGGGCACGTTCATCCGATGTGCCAAAGCCGTGGCACCATCTGTCAGGCGATCGGCTCCCCAAAGAACCAGTATCGCTCCCAATACAATATAAAGAATACTCATAATCGACTGCAAAGTTACGAAAAATCGAGAGCAGAACAAAACAAATCCTTTTGTTTTTTATGCCGAGTGCATTGTAACTTATCCAAAGTTACGAAAAATCGAGAGCAGAACAAAACAAATCCTTTTGTTTTTTATGCCGAGTGCATTGTAACTTATCCAAAGTTACGAAAAGTCGAGCGAAATGCAAAAGGAAAGCATGCTTTTCTTTTTCATTTGCTTTACCTCGCTTCGCGAACAGCGACCGTTGGTTCCGAGACCGAGTAACTTCAACGGAGTAAAAGATACGAATAAACGAGGGAAAAGAGACAGAAAAAACTATTGTCTTTACTTTTCTGAGTGCAAGTAACTTCAACGAAGTTAAATGACGAAAGAAAAACCAAATTATCATTCACAAAAAAGGGTGCCAACACCTTGGCACCCTCATAACATCTAACAATCACACATTAAAATCATCTAACTAATAACCTACTGTTATCCTGAATCCTCCTTCATTTTTCCTTTTGTCAAACATCGCAGAAGACTTAGTCAACTGTTATCTGACGAGCCACCTTCACTTCCTCCTTCTGGATCTTCGGCAGTTCAACCGTCAGCACACCATCGTTCACACGAGCAGAAATCTTATCCTTGTGAACATCTTCAGGGAGTATCAGCGTCTGCTCAAACTTTGTGTAGCTGAATTCGCGGCGCAGGTAGCGGGCTTTCTTATCCTCCTCATTAGCCTCCTGTTTATGATCCATCTTAATGATGAGGTTTCCCTCATGGTTGATATTCACGTCGAAGTCTTCTTTTCTCATACCCGGAGCTGCCAGTTCCACGATATATGACTTGTCGGTTTCCTTCACGTTAATGGCCGGAGCCGTTGCATTGGCCTTCGGCATGTAGTCGGCATCGAACAAATCGTTAAACACTGTTGGTAACCATGAATTTCTTGCAAAAGTTGGATACATCATAATTTTTACCTCCTAATTATCTTTTTATCGTTCTTTTTCTGTTTGTCGGGACTTACTTATGAGTCTCACTACTCAAGGAGCAAGAAACATACCATGCACCCGATAATGACAAGTTGACATTTTTGTATGTCAATTTGGCAAAGACTTGCATATTTCCACATTATTATATATATTTGCAAATGAATTCAATCATTATGAGACAGTTTCAAACAACCTATATCATCTTTACCCTATGGATTGCCCTGACAGTATGTGCCTGTGGGAGCCACGACCAAACAAACGTTAGCAAACACCGCCAACGTATAGACAGCCTCTACAGCACTTTTCAGGACATAGATGTCCTCCGGCACCATGAAGACAGTCTGAAGAACGAAGACGACACCGAGACACTTATGTTCGTTGAGAAGCAACTGGGCAAACTTCTTCGAAACAACAGTTGCTTTATCGAAGCCTTGGACCACCACCGTCAAGGTCTTGCCTATGCAACCCTTCAGAAAGACACGGTGGAGATGGTGAGAGCCAACAACAATATTGCCACGGATTTTCGCAGGATGGGCATTCTCGATAATGCTGCCTCCAACCACTATACGGCTCTTGCCCTTTGTGAGGCCTTTTCCCAAAAAGAAACATTCGAAGCCAGAAAGAACCGTGTGACCGCCCTCAACGGATTAGGGAATGTATATTTGTCGATGAAGGATCTTCAGACAGCCGACAGTCTGTTCCGTTTGGCCTTAAAAGAGGAAAACGCGTTAGGCAGTGATGTAGGACAAGCCATAAACTTTGCGAATATCGGTGCTATATTTGAGCAGCAGGGGAAGAACGACTCAGCATGGGTATATTACAAGATGTCGATGGAACACAACCAGAAAGCCGGTTCAGACTTAGGGATCAGTTTGTGCCATATCCATTTCGGACAGCTCAACGAGAAAGCCCATCAATGGGACAAGGCCATCGCCGAATATCAGAAGGCATACCAACTGATGAAAAACTCTGGCGACCAATGGCACTGGTTAGAGTCGATTCTCGCATTGGCGAATGTGAACATCACCAAGAGAGACTATGACCAAGCCCAGCAATACATCAAACAAGCCCAAGACATTGCCACCAACATCCATTCGAAAGAGCATCAAGCCACAGTAGCCAAACTGAATTACATGATCTACGAGGCCAAGGGAGATTATCGTCAGGCACTGATGTTTTACAAGACCAGTCAGGCACTGAACGACAGTGTCATCACCCCCGAGAACGTTCTGCACACCCAAAACTACCGGGTGAACTACATGAATGAACGTCATCGCAATGAGATGAACATGATTGAGCGCACTCACCAGGCAGAACAGGGTGCCCTCCGCCTTTTTATCATAGTCATCGCCTTGGCACTGCTACTGGCCGTCACATTCATTGCCATTCTTTACCATTCATGGAGACAACGAACAAAGCGTTTGAAGGCCCTGCGTGAAGAGTTCTCCCGTGCTATGCAAGAAGGAAAGAAACCGGAGCCCAACCTGAGCCGGGAAGAAAACGAGTTCGTGAACAAACTGGTGAACCAAATCTACGAGAACATGCAGAAAGGTGATATCTCCGTAGAAGGACTTGCAAAGGATCTGTTCGTCAGCAGATCCCAACTCTCAAGGAAGGTGCTGAACACGACAGGTATGAGCACCTCCGACTTCGTGCTTCAAGTCCGCATGGGTAAGGCGCGCCGTTTATTGGAAGACACCACGACGCCCATTACCGAGGTGGCCCTTAAATGTGGATTCAACGATCCCTCCTATTTTACCCGGATGTACAAGAAGACTTACGACATCACGCCATCACAAGCACGCAGAAGGTCGAAATAGACCATTTTGGACTTTTGTTCACTCTGATTATCAACACCTTACAAGGTATTCATGCGCGAATTGTACTATTTCCCAAATGTATTTTGAAACGTATAGTCCAGTTTTTGGTCGTATAGTCCACTGCTATTTTTGAATTTGTCGTACCTTTGCAACGTGAATCAGTAATCACTGATTTACGCCCAACACGCAATATATATAATAAGGTATGATAAGAAAAGGCCAGTTCCACTATCGGAACTGGCCTGATGTGTTTTTGAAGAGGACAGGCTCCGTTTACTCCTGTTCCTTGCGGTCATCGATATGATCACCCTCTGTTGGCTTCAACTCCTCCTCGAAGTCAGAGATACCGTTCTTGATCAAAATATTATACCACTGCAACAGTTTACGGATATCGCTGTCGTGTACACGCTCGCGATCGAAGTCGGGAAGGATTTCTGCGAAATAGTCACGCAGTTCCTTGCTGCTGCATTTCTTGAAGTTGAATGGAACCTCTTTCTTGTCCTCTTTATCACGGATGGAAGCGAGTACCTTCATCAGCGGCACGTCTTCGGCATCGGTGTACATGGCGATATCCGCCAATGAGGTGACACGATCGGTAGCGAAGGCTGGCATACGCTTGTGCGTTTCGTCAAGTGCTTCCACTATGAGGTTCATCTTGCCTCTTGACACGAGTTTAAAAAGACCCGGTTTTCCAGCAATTGATAGAATTGTCTGTACCATTGTTTTGGATTGTTTGTTTTGTTTTTTGATATGATTAATGATTTGATCTAACTGTTGATCGATGTCTCTCTGGCCATCGTTTACTACTTCAAAGTCGCTACGCGCCACCATTTCCTGCTGCGGCAGCTGCTTGGCAATCCATTGTAAAGCCTGTTCCCGTGAAATGCCATCCCTATTCATCACTCGCTGTACACGTGTTTCCAAGGGTGCAGTGACACATACCACGCAGTCAAAATGGGTGCGCCGGTCAAAGCCACTGTCAAACAGGATAGCACTCTCTAACCAACTGATGCCCGACATCTCGAAGTCATGAGCCACAGCAGGATGCACCACCGCATTCACCGCCTGTTTATTGTCCTCCGACTGTAATAGGAATTTCGCCAGTACCGGTTTGTTCAGTTCACCCTCTTGATAAGCATTCTCCCCTACCAGATCCATGAGAGCATCACGAATTGCCGGTGACTCTCGCATCAGCCGTTTGGCCTCACGGTCACAGTCATACACCCGAATGCCACGTTGCTCTAAGTGGCGGCACACAAAGCTCTTACCACTTCCGATGCCACCTGTGATTGCTATCTTCATTGTGCTTCGATCAGGTAATCCACTTGTGCTGGGTCAAGACGAGTATTACGCACTCCATACGGTGCTGACCTGAGGTGAAGCGAGCACTTATCCGATGGTCGTGACTGGATTTCCCAGTAATCAGCCTCCACCCTAAACAGCTCGGGCCGGATACTTCTGAACTGACCAACTCCCGTAGTAAACAGCACTTTTACCCTTGAGGGGAAGGTGCGCAGCACTTTTCCATCAGGCATATTCACAGCGGTCACCGGCACCTCCACACTCTCCTCCGTCAACACATCGGGGAAAACCGACATTGTTACCTTGGCGGGGATACACTTCATACCCGTCTGCCGAATCAGGTTCACCTCCTTCACCACCGTATCGGTGACATTGCTTAGGTGGATCAGCTCGGTATAGATCTCCTTCAGACTATCCAGTTTCTCTTTGCTGGCATATACCGTCACCACCTCGGGGGTGAATTTCACATGAGCGAGATAATAGCTCCGTCCGGGAGTTATCTTCCCATTCAGTCGCACGGTCAGTCGCTTACTCTCACCGTAGTTGTACTGAAACTCAAACTTTTCAGGCTTGACCGCAGTGATACGAGTTGACTTAAACAGTTGTTGGTAAAGCATCTTCTGGATGTCAGTACCCTGTATAATTCCCCGTCCGTTCCCTTTATTGTAGGTATTAAAGTTCACACGGATGGGTGTCAGCTCATTACCATATAGATAGGAAAAGAGGATATAACCGCGATCACGCACCGTGACACGCAATGTATCATCGGTAATCGAGGTCACCACTACCTTCCTTGGGATATTTTCCAGGCGGAGAGGCACCTTGATTTCCCGTTCATAGCTTTCGTTGAGTGTCATAATAAGCCAGAATGCCCCACTCAATAAGAGAAAGAACAAAAAAATCAGGAATTCTTTATTAAACATACGAAAAAAGAAATTCCTGACAATGCCGTTTGTACGTGCCTCTTGCCGGTCTTCCATTTATTTTGCCTGTGGCTGCGCTGCCGAAGAAGAGTCGGCAAAGACATAGCCGCGATCAACACGGATGACGGTTCCTTTGGCAATCTCCACCTCCACAGAGTTCGTAGCTACATCAATACGGCGAACCGTTCCATAGATACCACCGCCCGTGATCACATGGGTACCCTCAGCCAAGGAGTTTTGGAAGTTACGGATTTCCTTCTGCTTCTTCTGCTGCGGATGGATCATAAAAAACCACATGATGGCGAAGATCGCAATCATCATGATCAGGAAGCTCATACTACCGCCCCCTTGTGCGGCCTGAGCTGCTAAAAATAATGTTGTCATGTCTATAAATAATGTATAAGTTCTATCTGTCTGTTTGCCGGCACCTTATGCCTCATCTGTAGGTTCACCCAGGAATGTCTCTTCCAGTTCTTCCGGTTCCTGTTCCTCTGCACTCGCATTCTCTTCAGCCTTCATCTTGGCATAGTTACGACGTTCAGCCATCTTCTGCTCGTGTTTCACCTTCCGTGGGTTCTCACCAATAGGCTTCAGCAGTTTACCTGTTTTCACCAGATGACGGGCAATGGCATCGAGCATACCGTTGATATAGCCACCGCTCTTCGGGGTACTGTATATCTTTGCCAGATCCACGAACTCGTTGATGGTTACACTGATCGGAATGGCAGGGAAGGTCAGCATCTCAGCAATAGCAATCTGCATGATGACCACATCCATATAGGCCAAGCGCGAGAAATCCCAGTTGCGCGATGCCTCACTCATATACCGTTGATACTGGTCGGCGTTCATGATCGTAGCGCGGAACAGGCGGCGGGCAAAATCTTTGTCCTCCTCGTCCTTGTATTCTGGCAACAGTTCCTGGTTTTTCTTGTTCTTCGGGTCGAACCGTTTGATGGTTTTCAGCACGAAGGTGTCAACCACCTCCTTGTCGTCATTCCAGTACAGGCTTTTCTCCTCCAACAAACTATCCAGGTCGTCATTTTCCATCACCAGAGCCTTGTACAGCTGGCGCCACACTTCCCTGTCAGCATCGTAAGAGTCATCCTGACTGTCCATGTAATCTTTATATATTTCGCTCTGTTCGATCTGTCCGTAGAGTTTTCTCACGAACTCAATGTCATCCTCCCACGACTGTTTCTGGCTCTCCACGAAGTCTTGCAGCATGCGGTTCTCCTCCAACTGAAGTGCAAATTTGTTGTAGGCAAACTTGTCTGATGGCGGCGGTGTTCCTTCACGTTTTGCCCTTGCCGCACCTACCTCCACATGGCGGCGCGCCTCGTTGGTTATTGCCACGATGAGCGACAACATATAATTATATAAATGATATGCCTTGGATAAACTGAACAGCAACTCCTTTTCAGCACTGTCCATATTCTTGCTTCCGTTTTGATAGTATGCGTAGGTTAACTGAACTATCTTTATTCGGATTAATTCTCTATTAATCATCTTTTCCTGTGTTATTCGTTTTATTACATACGTTTATCGAATGCAAAATTATACAAAATATAGATACCCTGCAAGAAAAAGAGCGTTTTTTCTACTTTTTTTAAGAGAAATATTGTGTGTTTGGGGAAAAAGTAATACCTTTGCACCGCTTTTTCAAAAGCATGCGATCCGTGTGATGGCGAATTAAGCAAAACATTTTTCACAAACTTAATTTAGAGTAACACATTATGAAAGAAATTAATGTAACAGGTCAGAAGAGAAGCGAGACCGGCAAGAAGGCTTCTAAGTTGATGAGAAAAGAGGGATTAGTTCCCTGTAACCTCTATGGTGAGGCAAAGGACGAGAACGGTCTTCCCGTAGCGATGTCTTTTGCAGTGCCCATGACAGAACTGCGCAAGGTTGTCTATACACCGCACATCTACGTGGTGAACCTGAACATCGACGGTCAGCACCACACTGCCATCATGAAGGAACTGCAGTTCCATCCGGTGACCGATGCACTGCTGCACATCGACTTCTATGAGGTGAACGAGGAGAAGCCTATCACCATCGGAGTTCCCGTGAAGCTGAACGGTCTGGCACAGGGTGTGCGCGATGGTGGTCGTCTGGCTCTCATTGTCCGCAAGGTTAACGTAACCGCTATGTATCAGAACATCCCCGAGACCCTTGATATCGATGTCACTAACCTGAACATCGGTAAGAGCATCAAGGTTGGCGATCTGAAGTTCGAAGGTCTGGAGATGGCTACCAGTAAGGAAGTGGTAGTTTGCACCATCAAGGCTACACGTAAGTCTAACGCCGCTGCTCAGGCTGCAGAGGAGGCATAACCTTCTATGGACAAATACCTGATTGTTGGCTTGGGGAATCCCGGCGATGAATATGCCGAGACACGCCACAACACTGGCTACATGGTATTGGACGCTTTTGCCAAAGCGTCCAATATTGTTTTTGAGGACAGGCGTTACGGTTTTGTTGCCGAGACCTCACTCAAAGGACGTAAAGTTGTATTACTCAAGCCTACCACCTACATGAACCTGAGTGGCAACGCTGTGCGCTATTGGATGCAGAAGGAGAACATCGAACAAGACCGGCTGCTCGTCATCGTGGATGAGATCGCCCTCCCCTTAGGCTCCTTCCGCCTGAAAGGAAGCGGCAGCAATGGCGGTCACAACGGCTTAGGACATATCCAGCAGCTCATCGGACAGCAATATGCCCGACTCCGCATGGGCATCGGCAACGAGTTTGCCCGTGGTCAGCAAATTGATTGGGTGTTAGGGCGTTATGACGAAGAAGAACTCAAGATTCTCCAGCCTGCCATCGACAAGGCGGTGGAAATCATCAAAAGCTTTGTGTTAGCGGGCTTAGACATCACCATGAACCAATATAACCATCAAGGGAAAGCGGTTCATAATTGACAATTCATTATTGACAATTCACAATTATTTGATGGAAGCAAGAATTGACAAATGGCTTTGGGCCTCACGTATCTTCAAGACTCGCAGCATCGCCGCTGATGCCTGTAAGAACGGGCGCGTCACCATCAACGGAGTGAACGTCAAACCCTCACGACCGTTGAAAGTGGGCGAGGTGGTGAACGTGAAGAAGCCGCCCATCACCTATTCTTTCAAGGTACTCAAATGCATCGAACAGCGTGTGGGTGCCAAACTTCTTCCCGAGATCTACGAAAATGTCACAGACCCGAAACAATATGAGCTCTTAGAGATGAGCCGCATCAGCGGATTCATCGACAGGGCTCGTGGCACGGGGCGTCCTACCAAGAAAGACCGCCGTGCCATGGAGGCATTCACCGACCCTGCCCTCTTCGGCTTCGATGATGATTTCCTCGACGACGATCTCTAATCTTTCATCTCACATCTTTCATCCCTCATCTCATGAACATCGCCATCTTCGTTTCCGGCAGCGGCAGCAACTGCGAGAACATCATCCGCTATTTTGCCCACTCCCATCACATCCATGTATCCCTTGTCATCAGTAACAAGGCCGATGCTTACGCACTGCAACGGGCAAAGAACTTGAACGTACCCTCTGTCGTTCTGTCCAAGAAAGACCTGCAACAGCAGGATATCGTGATGCCTTTGTTGCAGCAATACGATATCCAGTTCATCGTACTGGCAGGATTCTTAGTAATGATACCCGACTACCTTATCGAGGCATTCGATCATCGTATGATCAACCTCCACCCTGCCCTGCTGCCCAAATATGGAGGCAAGGGAATGTGGGGGCATCATGTGCATGAAGCTGTGAAAGCTGCAGGCGAGACAGAGACGGGTATGACGGTACACTATGTCAGTAATGTGTGCGACGGAGGTGAGATCATAGCCCAGTTCAGCACTCCCCTTGACCCCGATGACACTCCTGATACTATTGCCGCCAAGGAGCATGAACTGGAAATGCGCCATTTCCCACAAGTCATCGAACAACTGATCAACAATTTACAAGCATCCGAATAGTAAACAGTTGCAGTGAGCACATGGGGGTATAGTCACGTGAGACCGTGATGAGATTATCATCGTTGAGGTACAGCTCAATGAAGAGTGGGATTTCCTGCCACGCATCCTCTACGGTGTGTCAAAGGCCATTACGGAGCACATCTCATTGGGACAGAAATTGTTAATTATTTGAATCATATTGACAAATTAACTTCGTTTAACGCGAAAAGAGCGCATGGAGAGAACCAACCGCCCTTTCGGTCGAAAAAATGCAATTCTGGAGAGGTTTGGTAAAACATTGATAATGAACAAGTTAGAAAATCGGGCGTTTTTGACTTTAAAAAACATAGTACTTTGCGTCTAAAAACATAGTCTTTAGGGGGTAAAAACATAGTCTTTGTGAAGCAAAAGGACTATACTTTTTCAATGAAACGGCATCTATTCATTCGTAGAAACGATGTTTTCGGGTTGTTCGGAACGGCTTTTTCATCCGTTCCAAAGGCATCTACAAGGGTAAGGTGACGGCGGAATGAGGCGTAGATGACGGTGGGACAGGTGTTAGAAACGTCTGGAAAGACCCTAAACAGAGCCTACGTAAACTTTAAGTAGGCTCTACTTAGCTTTAAAACAGACTTTACTTGCATCCTAATGAGACTCTACTTTGAATCCAATCAGACTTTACTTGCACAAAAAGAGCATTTTGGGCACTTTTCCACGCAACAGCACGCGCCATCCTTCAAATTAGAATATTTTCACAAACCTTAAATTATTACGAATTATCTTGACATTATTCTCACACAGAGTTGCAGAGAATGGATAGCATCGGTTCCAATTGTGCACTACTGTTGAGCCTTCACACTTTTTGGCAACACGATGGTGTGAAGGTGCGTGAAGGTGCCTTCACATGTAAAGACCTTGTAGTCAACACCTTGCAAAAGTGTGAAGGTGTGAAGGTACTTTCTATCTTTCTCTATGGGAATTTGTTTTCAGTCTATTTGTCCTGCTGAGAACAAGGCAATCATTATAATCACGCAGAGTCTGAGGAGTTAACGGAGTTTGAAGGGGAAGGGGAGTTTAAGTATCTGGGGTGGCACATAGATAACCACAAAGAGAGGCGTACCTCGCGGTGCGCCTCTCTATCACATAATTAACTCAAGTTTTGAAAAGTATTTACCTCAACTATTTTTCATTTTATTCATTATTACCCCAAGGATCGTTCTCCAAGGAGTTGTCTGTATCATTCCAGATATCTCCAGAAAAATTATCATCCCATTCAAAGACATCAGACTCTTTTGACAATGCCTCACCTCCACTTAAGTGTCCTAAGGAGTCTGTTGTCAAGACACATTCTCCCATCATCTGGGAAACAATTGTTTCGGGAGTTATATATATTCTTTTCATTTTGTCTGTATTTACTTTATAACAAATTTCTTTCCTCTATGAATATATATGCCTTTGCTCTTCGGGAAAACTATTACTCCCTGCAGATTGTAATAAAAATCATCCTGGCTTTGTACTGAAGCATTCTCTATCTTTGTTGCTATTCCACTTTGAGGAATGCAATCTTCAGGATTGGCATACAAGAAATGCATCTCCGACTGGTAGTCGCTTTCTTCTTCATCGTCATCAGGGAAGACCAAACCAACATATTGTATGTTGTCCTCATCATCATTAGTGCTGGTGCTAGCATTCATCACGCCCTCATCACCAAAAAACATTGTTCCTTTCGCTGGAGCATTGATATCTCCACCAATACCAGGACCCTCATTCTCGCCTTCATTATTATTGGTAAATATAGTAGCTGGCATCTTCAGATATGCCCTGTTTTCCCTCATGGTTGAACTTGTCAGGCGGGACCAACGGTAGATACCACTTTTTTTGGTTAAGCCGAAGTTTCTATACTCTACAGTTGATTTAGGCCATGGCCATACAGGGTGTACTTCTGTCGGCTCCACTGATGTTTCTAACAGATTATTAGCATTGTCGTCATTTCTTCCAGTCCAATTCCACGTGTAAATTGGGAGATTGTTATTAGTATGCTCAAAATAAGTCAGATAGCTCTTACCATTTTCTTTGATAAGGACCTTTAGAACAACGCCAGTGTGTGCAGGAACAGCATTTGTTTTGTTATCACGACTACGAACTCTTCGCAAAGACGTTTCACCATTTTTATTATAGCCTACTGGTCTATACACACGTATTTCGTATTTATTACCAGTAGGTAGATAGTCATGCTCCACGTTATCACTATAAGTTCGGACATCATTGTTGATCATTGGCATGGGTTCTGAATTATCCGATAAAGCAAACTGCTGCCAGCCATTATTGGGGCCTACCTTTACAGAACCAACTCCTTGAACCCACTCATAAATGCCATCCTTGAATCCGTTAAGACTACCGTTATCTATAGTTCTTCCTTCTTTCCAAGCGCCAACGAAATACTCATAATCCTCTGGTGTATTAGGATAATGTAGTTTTGCAGCATAAGTATAGAAATTAGCAATATCAGTTTGTCCTACAAGTGAATTAAAGTCAAATGCATTCATATGACATACAGTACTTCTGCTTTCTGCATATACATCTCTCAAGGATATCGTTTCTTTAAATGCTCCTTCGTATATGTCTGTAACTGTTGCTGGTATTGTGATTTCTGTTAGCCCCGTGTTTCCTAATGCACCATTTTGAATTGTCTTTACATTAGCTGGGATATCAATGTCTGTTATCAGAGTAAAACCATACAGGAAGTTTGATGGTAACGTGTTGAAATCTTCATCGGTTGGAAGGTCTATCGAAGACAAAGATGTTTTCCATACACCCGGAATCATAAGATTATTAGGCGATATCACACAATCGCTCATATCTAACGAACTAATTGAACCATTTTTTTGAGCTAATTGCATTAAATCAGGATCATTATTAAATGGTCCAACCAATACAAAACCTGTAGCTGACGTCACCTTCGCACGGTCTTCAGCTGATATGAGGTTTAGATGTGCATCACGAAGGGCCGGTCCTATTTCTCCAGCTGTTGTCTGAGTAATGGTTACAATACCTGTTTCTTCGTCCTTGTCAATAGTAATTGTTGCCCACGCCCTGCTGGTTATAACCAAGGCAAAAACAATAGTTAAAAATCTAATACTTTTCATTTTGCTTTATTTTAAATTGTTATTAATATCGAATAATAAAGTACTTGTCAGAATAACAAGACTTGCAGAGAGCTCACAACAAATCCTTTACGATCTCTCGTAGAACGTAAGAAGGGTACATTATCAAGTAAATTCATTTTCATTGTCACTTAAATTAATTATGTTAATAATATTATGAATAACTCCCTATTTTGCCATTTCAGGCCCTTTTTTGATTACCATCATGGCAGTTGTGTTGTTGATTCCCGAAAGGAAGGGCGCCGATTTCCAGTTGTTGGCGCGCACAGCGACTATACGGTCATCTGATTTTCTTTAAAAAGGCGCCGCTGTCTCGCGACTGAGCGCCGTAAACCAAATTGCAGGTGCTTATGATCTCTCGCAGACGAAACACCTCAAATTAACATAAAACATAACAATAAACTCTCAAAAGAGAGCTATTAATTAACTCGGTGCAAAGATACAAACTTTTGCAAAAAAAAAAACGATTTAACTATTTTCGACTATAATAGTGTCAATAATTAACTTTTATAAACATTTAAGGAGATAAAAACAGTCTTTTATGGCAATATGCAGGTATAAAAAACAGGGTGGCACCGAAGTACCACCCTGTCTTGTTGTTATAGATTCTCGATTGTGAATAGTTGATATAAGTTATTTATCTTTTTATTTTCATTTATCTTCTTCCGCCGCCGAAGCCGCCACCAAAGCCGCCTCCACGACCACCGCCGAAGCCACCGCCACGGCCACCGCGACCACCGCCGCCAGGCATGCCCATACCCGGACCACCGAAGCCGCCCATACCGCGCATCATCTGTCGAGACTGACGGCCACCGAAGGCATTGATACGGTAGATCACATGGAGCATGGCATAGCTGTTGATGCTGTTATACTCCGTATCGCTGCGCTGCATGGCAGTGATCGAGCGGGAATAGGTGCTCATCTCGTGCAGGATATCATAGAACTGGAGTGACACGGTGAGTGCGTTTCCTTTCAGGAATCCCTGTGAGATCTGTGCATTCCAGACCAGTTCGTTGGTATTCATTGAACTATCATTGTATCCTCTGCGGCTCTGGTTATGCAAGTCGGTAGAGAGGCTGGTGCCCCAGGGTGCAAAGATGTTGATAGATCCACCGTATGAGAACTGCCAAGTATCGAGGTCGCTCTGGCTCTGCAGCTCGTTACGGGCATGAGTATAGTTGACAGAACCGTCGATGGCCAGTTCGAACCAATCCTTGCGGTAACTTCCCTGCAGGCGTTCCATCAACATGGTGTTACGAGTTGTATTCTTCACCGATGCTTTTTTCTGATTGTCGAACATGTAGCCCACATTATTGCTGTGGTTCATCATAGTGAAAGTATTCACGTTCCACACTCCGACGCTGTCGATAGACGTATTGAACATCAAGCCCATGCTGGCATTCCAGTTTCCGTTGATATTTTCAGGACGGGTTGTCTGTCCACCGGTTTTCGTATCGTAAGTCACCATATTCGAGATAGAGTTTCGGGTATTGCTATAGTTACCAAACACCATGATGGATCGCATGTGGCTCTGCATGTAGGTGTTGTAGAACAACTGGAGACTATTGGTGAACGACGGTTTCAGTCCGGGGTTACCCTTAGTGATGTTCAGCGGATTGCTGTCGTCGGTGATATCGAGCAGGTCGCTCATCTGCGGCTGCGAGGTAGATCCCCTATAGGTCAGCTGGAGCTGAGTCAGGTCGTTCGGGCGATAGCGGAAATCAATCGTCGGTGTTACGTTGAACACGTTGCGTGCTGTATCCGTATGAATGTTCTGATAGTCCTGAATGAACTTCGAGCGCTGCGGCTGGAGCATCACACCGGCATTCAGCTGATAGGTGTCGCGGATTCTACGGAACATCAGGTTGAACTCATGGATATAGTTCTTATACTCGGAGAAGCGGCTCAGTCCCTGATTGTAGTAGTCGTTGCTGAACGGATCGGCCACATGTGAGAGGTAGTTGTTAAAGCCACCATAGACAGGGGCCATCGAACTGTTATAGAAGTTGGGCACCAAACTATAGTCATAGGTGGAGCGGTCGCTCTTATTGTAGCTATATCTGTACTGATAACTGAACTGCAGGTAGGTGCGGTCGGCAATGGGTTCACTATAAGTAAGCTGTCCCGAGTAGCTCCAGTTCTTTGTCGGAGTGAGGTTATAGCGGTTGGTATAGTAAGTAGAGTCGCCTGATGCAACCTTATACTGATGGAGGATCACCTCAGAGAGTGAGAGGTTCTTACTTTCCTGATCACCGTAGCTGGCGTTACCCACGAATGTGATGTTTCGTCCGGTGTTGCTCAGACGACGGTTCACCTGCAACATCGCACTGGCAGACGTATTGTTGTTCGTACCTAAGGAGCTGCTTTCCTGATGGTTCACAATCAGGTTATCAGATGCCAGCTGTTCGATAGAAGCCTGTGAGAAAGGATCTGCCACATGGAGATAGGGATCCTGGTTGAACGTCAGCGAACTGCCCTCGCTGGTATTATCACTCTTTGAGATACGCAGGTTGGGGCGGAACATGATGTTCCACATCTCGTCGGGTTTCCACTCTAAGCGCATCTGGAAGTTATAGTTGTCGGAACGGTTATAGCTCTGACTGAGTCTGTTGGAGAACATGCTGGTACCAAAGCTCTCTGTGGTGCTCTTCGACCAAGTATCACCATCATTGTGATTCCAGCGCAGACTGGCATCCAGTTCCAACTTCTCATCGTTGGTGGCGAAGTTATAGTTAAGACCGGCCATTTTGTTGGCGGTAAGACCGTTGCGGCCTCCCCATCGGCCACCGCCGCCACCACCGGGGAATCCCATGTTGTTGGTGTTGTTGGCGTTGAACATACCAGTGAGTCGCATATTACTGTTCTGATAAGAAGCCATCAGTCGTTCGGCATAGCGGCTCTTCGTTCCCACGCCGAGATCGGCATTGCCGAAGAATCCCTTGTTCATACCCGGTTTGATACCGAAGTCGAGCACGGTTTCCTCGTTACCATCCTGGATACCCGTTACTCGTGCCATATCGCTCTGCTGATCGTAGGCACGGATATTATTGATGATGGATGTAGGCAGGTTCTTCAGTGCCGTCTCGGTGTCACCCGTCATGAACTCCTTTCCGTCCACGAGGATCTTTCTCACCTGCTTACCGTTGATGGTGATCTTACCATCATCGTCAATCTGTGCTCCAGGGAGTTTCTTCACCAGTTCTTCCACCACACTACCCTCCGGTGTACGATAGGCAGCAGCATTATAAATAAAGGTGTCTTTCTTTACCGTCACCTTCGCAGCCTGTCCTGTCACCGTGGTACCTTTCAACATGATGGCATCGGCACCGAAGACGATCTGTCCTAAGGCCACATCCTTACCATCCTTCACGGTAACATCCTTTGTGAGCGGTTTATAGCCCACACTGGTCATTTTCACGATGTACTTGCCATCGGCAGGAGCTTCCAGGCTGAAATGACCTTCCTCGTCGGAGAGGGTTCCCACAACGAAGGTACTATCGGTCTTGAGCAACTGAACAGTCACTTGCATCACTCCCTCTTCTGTATCACGGTCGGTGATTTCGCCCGTTATCCTACTCTGGGCATTTGCGATTGCTGATATCGCCATCAGCAGCATGAGTAATAATGATTTTTTCATTTTCTTTGTGTGAATGTTTTGCTTGTTTTGACGAATCAACGATTCATTGGTTTAATCAGAAATACGGAAAAAAGCAAATAAATTTGTTTTTTTGCTTACTTTCCTTTAATTTTGCACCCGAAAACGTTGCATTTCTCTTTGGGTCAAAGAGGATCGGCGAGATATGACAAAAACGAATCTTTAATTACGTGAGTATGGAGCAGAGAGTGATATTTTCCAAGAATCTTCAGGAGGAGCTGGCCATTTCCATCGCAGAGTGTCATCATGACAAGATCTTTGTCTTGACCGATGAGACCACTGCCGTCTGTTGCTGGCCCGTTATCCAATCGTACCTTTGTCTGAAAGGAGCGCAGGTAATCACCATTCCCGCCAACGATACCCATAAAGACCTTGACAGTCTGGCGCAGGTATGGACAGCCTTGGGGAAGAACGGTGCCACCCGTCATTCCCTGCTTATCAACTTAGGAGGCGGGATGGTTACCGACTTAGGAGGCTTTGCGGCCTCTACCTTCAAGCGCGGCATCAATTTCATCAACATCCCCACCACACTGCTCGCCATGGTCGATGCCAGCGTGGGTGGTAAAACCGGCATCAACTTCAATGGGCTGAAAAATGAGATCGGGGTGTTCAACGAATCGAGATTCGTGATCCTCAACACCTGTTTCCTCCGAACACTCGATACAGAGAACCTGCTCTCAGGCTATGCTGAGATGCTCAAGCACAGTCTGATTGCCAACGAGAAGATGTGGGCAGGACATCTGAACTTCAGTTTGGAACAGGATGTAGAGAGTGAAGAGTTTACTCTCCTGCTCAGACAAAGTGTGGAATTGAAAGAACGCATCGTCACAGAAGATCCCAAAGAACAGGGCATCCGCAAGGCACTGAACGTAGGACATACCATCGGGCATGCCTTTGAATCATTCGCCATCCAGACTCATCGTCCCATCCTTCACGGCTATGCAGTGGCATACGGTATCATCTGCGAGCTGTATCTGTCGGTGGTAAAGACAGGATTCCCCACCGACAAGATGCGACAGACCGTTAGATTCATCCGTGAGCACTATGGCTCTTTCCCTATTACATGTGAAGACTATGACACATTGATTGAGTTGATGACGCACGATAAGAAGAATACATCGGGAATCATTAACTTCACGTTGTTAGGCGGCATCGGTGACATCCGTATCAACCAAAGTGCCTCAAAAGAAGAAATCAAGGAAGCACTTGACTTCTATCGCGAGTCATAGTGTAGCGATCAGTTTCTCCACCAAGCGCGGAAGAGCATAGTCGTCGAGGGATGCCTCGGCCACCCACTGATAACCTGACGGCAAGTGGGGTTGCTGCTCCGGTTCCCAAAGATAGAGGTCGGCAAGCAGGATACGATGGGTAAGCACATGTTTTACCTCCTTCTGAATCAAGTGGCAGTTGTCATCCGACAATAGACCAGGGTATTGTGCTGCCCATTCGGCAAACGACTCCTTTGACTGCTCCACCAGACAAGGTTCCCATAGTCCTTGCCAAATATCACCAGCCGTCCGACGATGAATGGCCGTCTGTCCCCTATACCTTATATATATATAGGTAAGCCGTCGTGTCTGGATTATCATGGTACGATTCTTCACTGGCAACACACCCACCCTTCCAGAACGCAAAGCCTCACAGGTATCGGACAGCGGACAGAGAAGGCAGCGTGGTGACTGTGGCGTACACTGGATGGCGCCGAAATCCATCATAGCCTGATTAAATGCCGAAGCTTGGTCGTTGGGAAGCAGTTCTTGAGCAAGAGCCGTGAATTCCTTTTTTCCCAAAGTGGTGTTGATGGGAGTATCAATGCCAAAATGACGAGCCAGTACGCGATACACATTCCCATCCACCACAGCTGCAGGCAGGTTGAAAGCAATAGATCCAATGGCAGCCGCCGTATAGTCACCCACTCCCTTCAACGCCTTGATACCTTCCAGGGTATCAGGGAAATGTCCTGCTGCCACCACTTGTCTGGCTGCAGCATGTAGGTTACGTGCCCTGCTATAATAACCCAGTCCTTGCCACAACCGCAGCACCTCATCCTCGGTAGCCTCAGCCAATGCTTCCACTGTGGGAAACCGCTGCATGAACCGTTCCCAATAGTCCTGTCCTTGCTGAATGCGGGTCTGCTGTAATATCACCTCACTCAGCCAGATAGCATAGGGATCGGTGGTCTGGCGCCAAGGCAAATCGCGCAGGTTCTCTTGGAACCAGCGCAATATAGCCGTAGTGAAGGGATGGTTACTCATCTCTCATCACTAAATAATACCCAGCTTACCCACGAAATACAACACGGTATATCCGATGAGCATGCTGATTATACCTACAATGATACCGATCTTCACCATGTCCTTCTGCTGAACCAGATTGGTAGAGAAAGCTAAGGCATTCGGAGGGGTACTGACAGGTAGAATCATCGCACTGGAAGCAGCTACAGCCACACCAATCAACACAGTCGGTGTACCACCAATGGAAGAGAGTTTGTCGCCCATGGCCGTACAAACCACAGCGAGTATAGGCATCAGCAAGGCTGCTGTGGCTGAGTTACTGATGAAATTAGACAGCAAATAACAGATCAGACCGGAGAGGACAAGGATCACAATGGGAGAAAAATCTCCGAAAGGAATACTCTCTACAGCATTCTCTGCCAATCCCGAGGCATTCAGACCATAACCCAGGGCAAAGCCACCGGCTACCATCCAAAGCACACTCCAGTTGATCTCTTCCAAGTCGTATTTCGTGATCACACCTGTCATGGCAAACACCACAAAGGGAATCAATGCCACGGTGTAACTGTTGATACCTGTCAACGTATCGGTGAGCCAGAGCAACACGGTAACACAGAAGGTAACAATGACAATCCAAGAGTTCCTGCCTTTCTTCATTCCTCCCTCAATCTCCAGTTCTACCGTTTTCTGTGTGAAAGGATAAAGTCGTTTCAGCAGAATCCAGCTGATGAACAACAGGACCGCCACCAAGGGCATCATGAAAAGCATCCACTGACCGAAGCCCAGGTTCATGTTCATGCCTTCAGGATCATTCAAATATTTCAAGGCTATGGTGTTCGGAGGCGTACCGATAGGTGTTCCCATACCACCGAGGTTGGCAGCAACAGGTATCGACAAGGCCAAGGCTATACGGCCCTTCCCCTCGGGTGGCAGCTGTTTGAACACTGGAGCCAGGAAGGTAAGCATCATGGCAGCAGTGGCAGTGTTCGATACAAACATTGAAAATAATCCGGTAATTAGGATGAAACCCAACAGAACATTGTCACTCTTCTTTCCAAAAGGTTTCAGCAACACCTTGGCCAACTGGGCATCTAAGCCTGTCTTACCTGCTGCAATGGCTAATACGAAACCACCGATAAACAACATGATCACTGGATCGGCAAAGCAGGCCATGATATTTTTATAAGGAAGCGGATCTCCCAAGTTATCACCTGTCATCATCATGCTGATGCCACTATTCGACGTAAAAAGCAACATCAAGACGATAATACCTACCGACGTTGCCCACGATGAAACCACCTCCAAAACCCACATGAGGGTGGCAAAAGCAAAAATAGCGATGATACGCTGTTGGATGACCGTAAGGTTCTGAATACCGAAAGCCTCAGATGGGGCATTCCACAGAAGAAGTGTTACGATGGCCACAAAGGCCGCCTTGAAAAACTTTTTGGTTACTGTGTCTGGATGATACTTGTGCGCATGGCGGGCCTGATGGTACGCCTCAACAAGATGAAATCCGTGAAAACTCTTAAACATGACTGTTTGATAAAATGGTTAATGTATGATTGATAATTGAAGAATCTGCCCATGATCATCAAAATCACGGGCAAAGGTACAAATTATCTCCGATAAACAAAAGCAAAAACAATCTTTTTACATCGCTTTTCCACGATGAAAAATCACAAATTCAATCTATGGCCTGCTTTTGCAAAGTCGGCTTTACAGAACAGAATGTTAACGTGCACGGTTCACCATTTGTTCTGCCTCTGACCGAGCAGGCTTCCCCGTCTCGGTCATTGGCAGACTTGGTACGGCCATCACCTGTCGTGGATGCCAATAGAAAGGAAGAGAAGAGAAGCTACGAGAAACCTCGGTGGGAATAGAAGTTGATGGCGAATTCCCATCAAGGATGGCGATTCCGGCAACTGACGGATCCTCAATCAAGAGCACAACGATCTCTCCAAACTTCTCATCTTTCTTCTTGGTGATCATAAAAGGGATGGAGAGGACAGGTTTGAGTATCCGTTCCACTTCTTCTATCTGTATCTTGATACCACCAGAGCAGATTACATTGTCTTTCCTGCCTATGATTCGGAATTGCTGACGGCCATCCTTTTCTTCCAACAAAGCAATGTCGTGTGTGACTAATGGCCCCTGACATACCTGTGGGGCATCGATCACCAGACATTGATCTGTGTCCAATGAAACATGCACGCCAGGGAAAGGAATGTAATAATCACTGGCCTCCTCACCGCTCAGTCGTCTAAGGGCGATATGCGAGAGTGTTTCTGTCATGCCATAAGTGCTCCATACAGCATGAGGGAAGGTCTTCAGTTCCTCTGCCATTGTTTCATCAACCGCCCCACCTCCAATGATCAGATGCCGGATAGCTCCCAATCGTTCTCGTTCCACTGGCACACGCAAGGTGTTATATACCTGCATGGGAACCATCGCAGCGAAAGATATAGGAGAGGTAAGAGTGGAAAGTGGATGACCCGAAGGTGGCTCCACAATCAAATGTAATCCACGTTCGATAGCACGCACCACCATCATCTTTCCCGCGATATAGTCGAGCGACATGCAGAGCAAAGCGGTATCACCTTCTTTCAGTCCTAAGAAGTTACAGGTGATATGCGCCGAAGCTAACATACGTTTCTTCTCTCCCCACAGCGGCTTGGGTGTTCCCGTGGATCCACTGGTATGTACCAACAAACGGTCGCTGCCGTCATACCACTCATCCAAGAAACGATTCATCGCCTTGCGGCACTGTCGGACCTCCGCAGAGGTACCTTGATAGACGATATCATACGCTGTCATCTTATTATCATTTGAGCAGGATATCATGAACTATAGGTATGAACACTCGCCCCCTGAGCTGAAGGCAAATAGTTGATGCCCCACCAACACATCTGCAAGAGGAGAAAAGAGATTAGGAGGATGTATAGCGAAGGTTTGACAGCTTGGGGACTGACCTTGCGTACATGTATATAAACAAGGTATGCAAACCATGTGACAGCTGCCCATGTCTCCTTGGGATCCCATGCCCAATAATGCCCCCATGCCTCCTTTGCCCACAAGGCACCGAAGAGCATGCCAAGGGTCATGAAACAGTAGCCCACATCAACCAGGTTATCAGTGATGAGCATTTCTCCTTGCATGTCATAGGAAGTTCCTCGGAAAGTGCCACTTCCCCTACTCCGCCACAACAGGTAAAGTGCCATCACTGTTGCTGCTCCGAAAAGAGCGTAGGCGAACATATAGACGATAACATGCGGAGCAAACCACGGACTCTGCAAGGCTGGCATGAGAGTCTTACTATGGATCTCGGGCTTGAACAGGTTCACGCAGATGAAGACGATAGCCAGTATCGTACTGAATGAGAGAATCCATTTGTATTTCCACCGGCTATAGACAATGATGCCAGCCGTGGGGAGGAAGAACGAATACCACAAACGGGTCTCGCCCATCGTACGCAACGGTGGACGTTCCAGACTGCCCCACATGAAGATGATAAAACTAAAGAACACGATGAGTCCCAACAGGGTGGCGGAAAAAGCCATTCGCCGCTTGTCTTTCCATGCCGACCATGCTCCTATGATCCACAGGAGGACAGCAGGGAGAGCGAAATATATAAAATGGTTCCAAGTCATGCTAACTAAGTGTTGAAGGTTGATACACGGGGGAGGGACGACTGTCTCCTGCCACTCTGGAAGAACATACACAGGGCACCGAGCATCATCATGAAGATACCCGTATAGACCACCGGAAGCCATGGGTCACGAACCAGTTCAAGCACGCTGATCTCACTCCACCGCCCCATTGTCGTGTCATAGTTCAACTGGTAGATCTTCCACCCATCCACAGAGAAGGGCTTATTCACCAGGATATCCGTCTTGATATTTTTCCCTGTCTTGGTAAGGATCTCCACACACGACACATAACGTTGTGGCTCACGGGGTAGCATGGCCACACTCTGCTGATCATCAATCTTCAGCATCTGCGCAGGGAACATGTAGCTTCCACATGTTACCCATCCACTTTTCTTTGTGTAGCGCCGCTTTGCCATCTTTCTTGGATGCCATTCCACCTCGATATTGACAGCACTGACGGCACCTGAAGCGTTCCAGACATCATAGTAAGTACTGTCGGCTTGCATCGTAGGTGTGGCACAATCCAGGTTTTTCCGCAGCGTGACCTTCCAGTTGCCCAGTTGTCCTGAGATGAATGTACTGTCGATGAGCAGGGTCTCAGCTTGATTACCACCTACTGGATTACCTGTGCTGTTGTCTATCAGAACGAGTTTCGGTGGATACTCATCAATACGGAAATCCTCTAATTGTATCGCCAACGGAAGCTCATGGATCTCTCCTTGGTCATCGATAGCACGCCACTCCGGACCATCACCGCTCACTGTCATCTTTAGTCGCTGCATATCAGCATTGCCCAACGTGGCTGCAACCATTGTCACGAAGAGTCCGAGGTGGTTCAGCAGAAAGGGGATGTCTTGGTACCATCGGCGACTACTATTCTGATCAGGAAACAAGCGTTTCAGAATAACCATTCCCAAGATAAAGGCTATCCACACATAGATGAGTATAAACGGCCAAAAGGAGAGCATCCGTGTGATACCAAGGAAATCTGCAGGAGGCTGCGTTCCAGCCACCTGACGGGTGAGTCCCATCACCGCAGTCAGTGCCACAGCATAGACGAGAGCCGGGATTGCCGACAGATACGTGCTTAAGAACCGGAAGGCATACACCCTCTTTCGGCACACGAAAGCGATGCCGATAAGGAGCAGTAACACGACCAATACTACGAAATTGGCAGGGAACGAAAAAACGCTCCAGTCAACAGGTCCCACCGTGAACTGCAACGACAATCCCGTCACAATCAGTCCCGCTCCAATCAAAAAGCCTTCGGCCAGTCTCCAAGGTTTATTCCACATGCTGTCCTCGTCTTAGATACCAAACAACCGGGAGAATCCTGTCATCGTGAAGATCTTCAGTACCTCACCCTGCACATTCTTGAGCTCCAGACGACCACCTTTGACCGCACTCTCCTTCTTGAGTTTTAAGAGACCACGGAGGGCCAAGCTACAGATATACTCCAAAGAGGTGAAGTCGAGGACGATGGACTTGTCAGCATTCTCTTCAAGAATCTTAATGTCGTCCAAGAATTGTGTGGCCACATTGGTGTCGAGCCAGCCAGACAAGGTTCCTAAATAACTACCGTTTTGTTCTTTGATTTCGATATTCATCACTTTATGGGATTAATGGGGTTAATGGATAAAGGATATTCACAATAAGGATATTGGCCGCCAGGATGATGAGGTTCATCAACAGACCTATGCGCATGAAGTCGCTGAAGCGGTAACCGCCAGGACCATACACAAGCATGTGGGTGGGTGAGCCAATGGGCGTGGCAAAGCTACTGCTCACACTCACCATCAGCGCAATGAGGAAAGGATATGGCTCGTAGCCTAACTTCTCTGCCGCTTCGTACATGATGGGGAAGAACATGGCACCGGCAGCGGTATTGGAGATAAACTCCGTAATGAAGGTTCCCACGAAGCAGATAGCGGTCATGACCACAATGGGATTCGTACCGCAGACATCAAGGATACCGAAGGCCAGACGTTCTGCAATACCGGTCTTCTGTATGGCGATACCCAGCACCACACTTCCTGCAAAGACCATCAGGATCTCCCAGTTGATGGCTTTCATTGCCTGATCGACATTGCAGCAGCGGAACAGCAACATGGCCATGGCAGCAAGGAAGGCACACTGCAGCAAGGGGATCACGTTCAAGGCCGACAGTACCACCATGGCTATCATGATCGTAGTGGAGATCAGTGTTTTCTTTCCAATGTTCGGCACCTGTTCGGAGTCGAAGAACTGTAACTGCGAGGACAGGCGTTCTGTGTGGATATTCACTCGTGGGGGACATTCGAAGAGTAAGGTGTCTCCAGCCTGGAGCACCACTTTCCGCGGTGACTCGTTGATGCGCTTACCACGACGGGCCACAGCCACAAGGATCATGTTGTTGTCTTTTTCGAAGGTGCTGTCACCGATGGCGGTATTAATCAGGCTGCTGCCGAAAGTGACGTATGCCGTGCGTAGCTGACGGTTCTTATCCATCTCGTCCATGGTGAAAACATGGTGGTCGGCATTCACAAAACCATGACTCTTCTTCAAGTCAAGAATCTCATCTATTTGTCCGGCAAAGACCAAACGGTCACCGCCCATGATCAGCTCATCGGCAGTAACAGGGGAAATCACCTCATCATAATGGATAAGCTCTATCAGCGTACCCCCCGGGAACCGATTCAGTCCCGCCTCCTCAATAGTCTGTGCAACATAGGGGTTGTCGGTAGGTACTAACAGTTCCACAGTATAGTCGGATGTTGACTCAAAAGCCGACTCGGGGGCTTTCCTGTCAGGCAGCAGACGTCGCAGGGCAATGATAGAAAGTATTCCTACAAAAAGACAGAACAGTCCAGGTAACGTGGTGGTGAGCACATTCATTGCCACACCTGTCTTCTCTGCATAGAGTCCGGAGATGATCAGGTTCGGCGGTGTGCCAATCAACGTACAAACGCCACCCATTCCGGAAGCATAGCTCAAAGGTATCAGCAATTTGGAAGGCGATATATTCAGTTTCTTCGACCACATCTTGACGATGCCCACGAAAAGAGCCACGACAGTGGTGTTACTGAGAAACGAGCTCAGGGCGGCTACAGGAAGCATCAGGCGCACCACAGCCTTTGAATAGCTTTTCGGCTGACCCAACAGTTTCTTGACGATCCATTGTAGCACACCTGTATGTGTAAGTCCTGCCACCACGACAAAGAGAACGCCAATGATGACCACTGAGGTGCTGCTGAATCCAGAGAATGCCTCCTTGGCATCAAGGACACCTGTGACGAACAGAATGGAAATGGCACCGAGGAACACCAAATCAGCCCGAATCTTTGTGAACAACAAAACGGTAAACATCGATAGTACCGTGATGATGGTTATCCACGCATATAGGTTAAAACCCAAGAAAACGATCGATTCCATAAGCTTTGTTTTTATTGATGATGAATATGTTTTGTTAGTGTCACTATATTGTATCCGTCTGCTGTTCGCTGGTATGAGAAATCATCCATGATGGACCTGATCAGGAAGATTCCCAAACCGCCAATAGGACGGTTTTCCAGTTCTGAACGAGTGTCTGCCTCACCATGAGCCGTAGGGTCGAAAGGAATACCGCTGTCTTTTATCACAAGGCGCAACAAGTCGTCGTTCATCTCTGCAGTGATATCGATATGACCGCGGCTGCCTTTATGATAAGCATAGTTGATGACGTTTGCCACCCATTCCTCAAGAGCGAGGTTCAATGATTTTCCCAACTCATCATCAATACCGTATTCACGACATACAGAGAAGAAGAAACTCTTCACCCGACTGATTTCTGTCATCTCGTTCTTCAACAGGATATGATTAGGCATTGAGTAAGGATGATGCTGACTGCCGTCTATGCCATGTCGCAAGAAGAGGAGCGTGATGTCATCACATTGTTCTGTGCCGTCACCAAAGATAGCCACATGATGGTTCAGGTATTCCACCATCTCCTGAGCACTGGCATTCCGGTTGATTTCCAGATCATATAGCATACGATCCTCACCAAACAGGCGTCGGTTACCATTCCTGGCCACATACACCGCCTCAGTCAAGCCATCAGTATAGAGCAACAGGGATGACCCCAAAGGAAAATCAATCTGCTGGTCCTCGTAATGGTATCGGTCTTCTATACCTACTGGCAGGTTTACCTCCACATCCAACAAGCGACAGTCGCCATTGGCTGTCAGCAACACGGGGGCATTATGCGCTGCATTACAGTAATTCAAGTGATGGGTCTTCATGTCAAGGACACCCACGAAAAGTGTCACGAAGACGAAGGAATCATTGGTAGAGGCAATGGCATGGTTCATCTCACGGACGATGTTCGCCGCACTCTGATAGTTACCAGCGAGGTTGCGGAATAGGGTTCGTGTGACAGCCATATAGAGGGATGCAGGAACACCTTTACCTGCCACATCACCAATGATGAAAGAAAGCTGATCGCCTTCGATGATGAAATCATACAGATCACCTCCCACTTCCTTGGCGGGAATCATAGAGGCAAACAAGTCAAGGTCTTGCCGATGGGGGAAAGTGGTGGGAATCATTCCCATCTGAATGTCATGGGCAATCACAAGTTCACTCAATAGTCGTTCCTTACTGGCTGTAGTAACCTGCAGGTCTTTAATATACTGTTTCAGTGAGGTCTGCATGTAATCGAAAGAGTCTCTCAGCTGGCGCAGCTCGTCTTCAGAATGGATCTCCGGCAAAGGGGTATCCATGTTACCGTCGGCAATACTTCTGGCTGATTCTGCAAACAGGTGAAGCGGAGCCACCATGCGGTAGATGGCAAAAGCACAGAAAAGGAACAGCACGAGCAATCCCCCGAAAAAGGCGATACTGCCATAGAGCAGGAAGGGTTTGTAGATAGAGAGGATATCTACGCGGGAGCATACTACCGCCACATACAACCTACAGTCTTGTACAGGCTCATGGATAAGGAGAGAAAGGTTACTGCCTTCAAAGACCTCCTCCATGCCCGGTGCCTTACCGAGTACTGCTGTGATGATTTCCTTCTTACGGGCAGAGGGAAGGCCTAGGATGGTGTCATTACTGGTGTAGAGTAGTTCTCCAGCATCGTTGACCATCAGCGTGAAAGAGTTTTTATAAGGCTGCACGGTCTGGAGAATACGGATAAAACCATCAGTGGTCATGGTATCGCGTTGCATCTGTGCCTCAGCGTTTGATAAACGCATCCGCATGACTGCATCATGAAGCTGAGCCTTGGCCATTGAGGCCGTCTGCTCCTTCACCTGTTCCTGCTGGAAGTAGAAAAAGGCAAGGATTGCGACCAAGAAGACTCCCGCCGCAATCAATAGAATTGCAAGACTGAGTCTGGCCGCAAACGACTTGTACAAAGCCAGTTCGTACTTATATTCAAAGTTCGGTGCTTCTATCATGTAGTCATACAATGACAGAAAGAGCCGCCTCTACTGGCGGCTGTTTCTGTTTGATTAGACCGAATTAGATCTCAATCAACTTTCCTTTTGCCTTAGCATCTTCGATCCACTTCGGGACCACTGTGTTAAGGAACTTCTGTTTCTTTTCATTCAGTTTTGGCATGTCAAGACCTATGGCTACTTGGGCCTTGGCCTTTGTGGAGTAGTCGGGCACGGGGATATCCCCGAGATGCCCATGCTTAGCCGCTACCTTAGCAATGAGCAAACGGGCCTGCTGGGCATAGTCAACAGAATGAGAGAGCAAACGGGTCACCTCTTGTGGGGCGTGGAAAGTAGCACCATGTGAGGCAATAGCATAGTCCCACCGCCACTGACTTTTCCGGAGAAGATTCTGAATCGGCTTCAACTCTGCCTCTGTAGCACCTTTCTCAATGATAAACTTCGTCTCAAAATGGGCACGGGCTAACTCTTGTTCCGCACGGTCACGCACCTCATTACATTTAGCTTGACGCTCATAGACATTCTGGCGGAGCACCTCGGCATCCTGACGATGACAGGTCTGACAGGTACGATCGATATAAGCCAACGGTGACATGATATGATGATCGGTGAACTTCACACCGCCCTCACTCTTGTATGGCATGTGACAGTCAGCACACGACACGCCGCGCTGTCCATGGATTCCTTGCAGGGCCATCTCATACCCTGGATGCTGAGCCTTTAGGATCGGAGTCTTTGACAACGGATGGATATAATCGTAAAATCCGATACTGTCGTAATACTCCTCCGCGGCCTCGCAGGTCATACCTTTGTCCTGTGGGAACATCAGATAGTTGGCCTTACCTGGGTTCTTAGGATCATCTGGTTTGATAAAATAGTATTCCGTATGGCACTGAGCACAAACCAATGAGCGCATCTCCTGATGGGAGGCTTTGCGCACATCCTTTCCTGCTCGCTGCCAAGCCTCATAGAGGGCAGGACGGGCAGGACGTAAATCCATCGTACGCGCATCGTGGCAATCGGAACACCCCACGGTGTTCATCATCTCACCACCCAGCTCGCTCCATTTAGCTGCATAGTAGTTTCCAGGATCGAACACTGACTTCGAATTACTCAGTTCACGCATCATCCGTGGCACATCAGGACCCTTACAAGTCCAACAGGTAGCGGGCTGCATGTCTCCATCTCCATCAATTCCCGGATTTCCTGTACGTAGGATTTTACGCAAGTCGTCAAGACAATGCTTATGCCCTCGCGGAGTGTTGTAATGCCGGGAGAAGGCATAGCCTGCCCAAAGGACGACCATCTCCGGACGCTGTTCCAGAACATCCACCTCCTGAGAGCTGTTGTACTTAGAGACGAAAGAGGTATCCTCGGTCATCGCCCATGTCTCATACTCGCGGGGATAATCAGCCTTGAACTTCTCGTTCTGAGCAATGATCGAGTCGGTAAACTCAGTACGTTTGTTATTGAACACGCTGGCTACCTCCGCTCTCCGTTCCATCAGGGATGACACGAGGAGCCCTAACAAGAAGACGATGACCATCGCTCCTCCAAAGAAGAGCCATCCTTGCCATTTCTTTAATTGCTTTGCCATATCTACTAATTATTAATTGTTCGAAATGATTAAAAAACTTAGTCCTGCCAGTCTGACAAACAAAAACGAGTCACACTGTTTTTATTCCAATAGTGACTGCAGCCACTCGGGTACCGGACTGGGTGGCAATGGGGTCACCCCATGGGCATCGGGTGTGCTGCTTAAAGAGTTCATTCCACCATGAGGGACATTACGGTGACAGTCCCAACAGGCCTTTCCTTCTCCTTTCTTCGCCATCATGTAATCGATGCGTCCCGTCTTGACAAACTCCTGGTTGAGCTGTGTATGACAGCGGATGCAATTGTTCATGATCACCTCTGCCGACATGTCCTCAGCCATTATGGCCTGACGCTCACTGTGTGTCACGAAATAAGCCACGTGTTTCATGCCATCCATCGCCTTGAAACCATATTTGGCCACCAAGCTGGAATGGGGCACATGACAATCGTTACAGGTGGCATCACGACCATGGGAGGAATGCGACCATGTGGCATAATAGGGAGTCATAATATGACAGTTCACGCAGGCCGAAGGATCGTCTGCAATATAGGTATGAGCACGCAAGAGATAGACGAAGAGTCCACCCAGACCTACTATCACGCCAGCTATCGTCAACAAAAACACTTTTTGGCCATAGCTTAGTGATTTGTTTACTGTCTTCAGTCTTTCCTTTATCATAGGTTATTACTTTCTGCTGCAAAGATAAGCATTAAAAAACAACATCATGTAAAGATTCTGGAAATAAATAAGAACAGCAAAACAGTCTTAACAACCGTTAACAAAACAATCGTTTTATCCTCTTTTCAGTGGACATATAACACGCTCATCGATACCAGACATACCGAAAGCCGAGATTAGCGTATCCTCATTAATAAGGATGCCAGTTTTTCGATTTGGTAAAAAAATTCACAAACACAACATTCTTCATTCACCGACATACCACAACTGATCGCCACGGATTTCCAGAGGCATATCAATATTATCGGTAAAAAGCTGACCGGTTCCCAGTCCTTGCGGCATCGTCATCCCCGGGCCATACACATGGGCAGTCAGATGTGCGATGGCATTCAAGCCGATATTACTCTCCAAGGCACTGGTGATCCAAGAACCGATTCTTCGCTCTTGAGCCATGGAGACCCATTCTCTTGTGCCGGTCATTCCTCCGTGGAGTGAAGGTTTAATAATAATGTACGCAGGAGAGATCGTATCAAGCAATGCCGCTTTCTTGACAGGATCGTTCACCCCTATCAGCTCCTCATCGAGAGCTATAGGCAAGGGTGACTCCTGGCACAACCGCGCCATCTCACTCCATTGACCTTGGCGGATAGGTTGTTCTATAGAATGGATATCGTATCGAGCAAGACGTTCCAACTTCTCCAGTGCCTCCGCTGGGTGAAAAGCGCCATTGGCATCTACCCGCAATTCGATCTGCTCCCGACTGAAATGCCGGCGGATATAACTGATCAGATCCACCTCACGGTCAAAGTCCATAGCACCAATCTTCAGTTTGACACACCGGAAGCCGGCCTTGAGTTTCTCCTCTATCCGAGAAAGCATCTCTTCGTAGGTACCCATCCATACCAGTCCGTTGATGGGAATTCCTTCCTCACCGCAGCCAAAGGGGGTATCGAAGAGACGAGGCCCCTGCTGAAGATTGAGCAGAGCCGTCTCCATACCAAAGAGCATGGAGGGATAGTCACGCATGGCATCGAAGAAAGCAGAAACGGCAGCATCACCCTTTTGAAGGGCAGCGGCAAATTCCTCACTTTTCCCTTTTAGTTCTTCACTATAGTTGGGGATGTCATCACAGCTCAGTTTCGGCAATGGCGCACATTCCCCCACGCCGACCTTCCACTGATTCGTCACAGGATCGTGCATGGCGATACGGATAAGCCAGATATGCCGTTCGGTATAAACACCCCGTGAAGTTCCTGCCGGCTGTTTGAAATGAAGCGTCCTTTCCTCTATATCTATCTTCATCATGCGTTCTGTCATCACATTCCGTTAACCTTATGGTAGGATCGGGAACTGGTCAAAGTCAGGCTTCCGCTTCTCCAAAAAGGCTCTTCCGCCTTCCTGCGCTTCATCGAGATAATAGTACAGCATCGTGGCATCACCTGCCAGTTCCTGGATACCCGCCTGTCCATCCAGTTCTGCATTGAGGCCGGCCTTAATCATTCGCAGGGCCAGAGGTGAGCGTTGCATGATGATCTCTGCCCATTCCACACACGTATCCTCCAACGATGCCAGCGGCACCACCTTATTCACCATCCCCATCGCTTCCGCCTCTTGGGCAGTATATTGCTGACAGAGGAACCATATCTCACGTGCTTTCTTCTGTCCTACCATCCGTGCCAGATAGCTGCTACCGAAGCCAGCATCGAACGAACCCACCTTCGGTCCTGTCTGTCCAAAGACGGCATTCTCGGAAGCGATCGTCAGATCGCAGACTACATGGAGCACATGTCCACCACCGATGGCATAACCGTTCACCATAGCTATCACTGGTTTAGGCAGGCGGCGTATCTGCATCTGTACATCGAGCACACTCAGGCGGGGCACCCCTTGCTCATCCACATAACCTCCTCGACCTTTCACATGCATGTCACCTCCACTGCAGAACGCGTGTTTCACATCTTCCACACGCTTTCCTTCAGGGACTTCCGACATCGCTCCAGTAAGGAGGACGACACGGATGTCTTGCATCTCACGGCATAAGGCAAAGGCCTGACTCAATTCTAAGGTTGTCCGTGGTGTGAACGCATTACGATAGCGCGGACGGTTTATCGTGATCTTTGCAATATGATGATACTCTTCGAAGAGGATCTCTTCAAACTTCTTTATCTCTTTCCATTGTCTGTTTGCCATACGCTGTTCTTTACTTCTACTATATAATAACATGCAATTCACAGCAGCAGACCTCGTGTCTCACGTTGCTACCATCATTGTCACGTGAGACACGAGCCCTCCTGCTTGGAACTGCAAAGGTACGAATAAGTGTGGACAAAAACAAATAATATGTATTAATATTCCAGGATCAGATACTGGAAGGGGTTGAGGGTCACTGATTCCCCGAGTTTCATCTTCTGGTCGGTGATCTCATCCTCCGTCTCACGTCCCACCCAGTCTTGGGGAGTCTGCACCGTCTTACTCTCATTACGTACATTGACAAGAACGAGGAAACGGTCATCCCCGTCGGCTTTCTCAAACACGAGCACATCAGCATCGGGGTAGGTCGTCAGAGAACCCTTGCGCAAAGCTGGTTCTTCGTTGTAGAGTTCGATCAGTTCCTTGTACTCCTTGTAGATCTCAGGCTTTGCGGTCCAGTCAACAGGAACATACTTAAAGAAATTGATCGGTTCAGGATACCCTACCTCCTGAGAGCCGTAGATGAGTGCTCCTCCGTGGGGGAAGATACTGGCTACGTAGGCAGCCATGGCACCCCTGTCGTTGGTGAACTGCACACAAGGCTCCGTTTCGGTGGCATGGTCGTGGTTGGTCGTGAAGCGTAACTTCACCTTCCCGGCGGGCAGACTATCATACTCTGCCTTATCGGCAACAATCAGATCGGAGGCGGGAGCACCGTTGAACACCTTCACGAGCTCGTCCTTATAGTCCCATCCGTAGTTCATGTCAAAACCACCTACTGTAAAGTTATCCAACCGTTTGCCTTCTGCGAGCATCACGATCTTACGGTTTCCCGCAGCAGCACGCAACTGGTCAATGGCATCTTTCCAGAAATCAGCGGGGACACCATCTGCCACATCACAACGGAAGCCATCGATTCCCACCTCGGTAATCCAGAACTTCATCGCATCGATCATCGCCGCACGCATCTCCTTGTTATCATAGTTGAGGTCTGCCACATCAAGCCAATCCCAAGGACGTGGGTGGATGATGGTATCGGTTTTCTCGTCGTGTGTGTACCAGTCAGGATGATCCTTTACCCAAGGATGATCCCATGCGGTGTGGTTAGCCACCCAATCGAGAATGATACCCATGCCATGCTCATGGCACACCTGCGTGAGATGCTTGAAATCATCGATGGTACCAAACTCTGGGGCGATGGCTTTGTAGTCACGGATACAATACGGAGAGTTCTTCCCTTTCTCGATACCGATAGGATAGATGGGCATCACCCACATCACGTTCACGCCCAACTCGCGGATAGAGTCGATACGTGCCGCCACAGCATTCAGGGAATTCTGCGGGGCAAACACTCGTGGGTTCACCTGATACATGGCGATGTCGGCTACTGCAGGCATTTCAAATGCCACATTCTTTGTCTCTGGGGTTGGCTTGCAGGCAACGATGGCTGCCAGAACGCAAATAGAAAGAAGTATTTTCTTCATGTTAGGTTATGTAATAAGATTCTGCGTGCAAAAGTAAACAAAAAGGCAGTTGATTGTATTCCAACGAGTTAAAATCCTTGCCGTATGTTTGTGCAAACGATTGAACGACACCGTAAACACCATAGTTACTCATTAATACCACATAGTTAGTCAGCCAAAACATAATTGTTTTGACGCATATTACACAAAAAGAAAGACTTTTCTTGTTCGAATCAGGAGAAATTTGTATCTTTGCAAAGACAACAAGTTGGATAGGCCAACATCAGAATCAACCATTATTGGAAACCTAAAAGAAGACTGCAGCCTATGCTACAAATCCGCTGTAAAAACAACAACACGACCAAGAGTTTCCCAGAGGGAGCCTCCTTATTAGATGTTTATCAGGCCTTTGCTGATGAAATCAAACTGCCCTACCCCGTAGTATGCGCCAAAGTAAACAACACCTCCCAGGGTCTGAAGTTCCGACTATTCCAGAACCGTGACGTGGAGTTCTTAGATGCTCGTGAAGGATCGGGCCACCGTGCATACGTGCGTTCCCTCTGTTTCGTCCTGTACAAGGCCACCAGTGATCTGTTCCCGGGAAGTAAGCTGTTCATCGAGCACCCTTTGTCACGCGGTTACTACTGTAACTTCAAGAAACAGGAGGCCAGGGGGAAGAAGCCCAACGAGAAGACCGCCCTCACCGATGGCGATGTGGCTGCCATCCGTCATCGAATGCAGGAGATCATCGGTCTTGACATGCCGTTCCGCCGCAATGAGGCTACCATCGAGGAGGCCGTGCGTATCTTCTCCGATCGTGGCTTTTCTGATAAGGTGAAACTGTTGGAGACCAGTGGACAGATCTACTGCGACTACTACACCCTGGGCGACACCGTGGATTACTATTACGGTCCGTTGGTTCCGTCAGCCGGTTATCTGCAAGTGTGGGAACTGGAGCGATACAACGAAGGGCTCCTCCTGCGTGTTCCCGATCAAGACAACCCGCTACAGTTAGCACAGAAAGTGGATATGCCTCGCACGTTCGAGGTGTTTGCCGAGAAGGTGCGCTGGGATATCATTATGCGTCTTTCAAATGCCGGTGATGTGAACAAGGCCATCCTCAACGGTCATGCCTCGGAACTGATTCAGGTGAGCGAAGCCTTGCAAGAGAAGAAGATTGTTCAGATTGCCGAAGAGATCAACCGACGGTTCCATGCAGAGAAAGATCCCATCCGTATCGTTCTCATCACCGGACCGTCCAGCTCTGGTAAGAGCACCCTCTGCAAACGACTCTCCATCCAGTTGTTAGCCTGCGGACTGCGTCCCCTGTCTTTCTCCACCGACGATTATTTCGTGAACCGCGTGGATACGCCCAAGCTTCCAAACGGACAGTACGACTTCGATAACATCGAGACGGTTGACTATCATCTGTTTGAGGATCATCTCAGCCGACTGATGAAAGGCGAACGTGTGGAGATCCCGGAGTACAACTTCGTCACCGGTAAAAGGGAGTATAACGGGAAGAGACTGAAACTGTCGAACGACAGTGTATTGATCATCGAAGGCATCCACGCCTTGAACCCGCTGCTCACGGAGCAAATCCCCGACACAGCGAAATTCAAGGTCTATGTCTCTGCCCTCACCAGCATCTCGTTAGATGATCATAACTGGATACCTACACGTGACAATCGCTTACTGCGCCGCATCATCCGCGACTACAACAAGGGAGCCTTCACAGCCCGTGAAACCATCAGTCAGTGGAAAAGCGTGTGCGAGGCGGAGGAGCAGTGGATCTTCCCCTTCCAGGAAACTGCCGACGTGATGTTCAACTCAGCACTGAACATCGAGTTCGCCGTGCTGCGCACCCATGCCGAACTCATTCTTTCCACCGTTCCCAAGAACTGTGCCGAATATGCTGAAGCCCATCGGCTGCTGAAGTTCATCCATTACTTCATTCCCGTGAGCGACAAGGAGATACCGCCTACCAGCATTATGCGTGAGTTCGTGGGAGGGTCGAGCTTCAAATATTAAAGTTCGCGTGAGCGTTCGGGTATCCTGCGATCACCTCGGCCATACCATTTAACTGAAGGCACTCTTCGCGGGAAATCGTTCGATGCTCCATGTGGTATTCCCACGGACTGATCTGTAACAAACGACCTTCGGTGCAGGCATTAAAAGCCTCGCCCGAAGGCTTATACTCTTCCCTACTCCTGCTCATAGTATTCCTTCAGCACACGACTGTCCTCATCCACATCCGTGAGCACCTCCAGCAACAGGGGATGGTCACTGTCTGAATACAACAGCCATTCAATGCCTTGCTGCAAACCATCCACGTCGATAGCTTTCCTGTAACCTATGCCGTTCTGTCTGCATATACCTTCAGCAGAGGTGTGATGACTGGCAGCCACCAGCGAATCGCGGGCATCGCTCCGTTCCAGTCCTTGCAGCATGTTGAAGATGCCGCCCCGGCCATTGTTCAGCAACAGGACGCGGAAGTTTCCCCTCAGGTTCTGGTTCCATAAAGCATTCTGATCATAGAAGAAACTCAGGTCGCCGATCACACAGATGGTGATGGGGGCTGTCTCTTCTGTGATCGAATAACCTGCCGCCACAGAGAGGGAGCCTTCGATGCCATTCACCCCACGGTTGCACCATACACGGTGATGGGCATAGATATTGGCAAGACGAATGGCCGAGGAGTTGGCATAATGGACCTGATAGGTCATGGGGTTCATCCTTTGCAGTTCCCGCTCAAGACATCTCACCGCCAGCATCTGTGAGTAGGCAGGGACATAGTTTTCTGCATGAGAAGCGGCTTTCTGCAGCAGACTGTCCCATCGTGACACATAGTCGGTTGTATCTTCCAAGGGCACATCCTTCTCTAAAATCTCATCGAGGAAGGAGCCTCTCCGGCAGCAATCATCCAGTTTCCCGAGTAACTCGTATGGCTCCGCTTCCACCAGATAATCGAGGTGCATGAAGGTATCCACCAGATCGCCATCAGAGGAGACACGGATGAAGGTGGCATCGACAGCACGCCGTAAGAACTGCTTCAGCCGTTTGCTCACCAGCGTACCACCTATATAAATGACACTGTCGGGAAGGAGATCGGGATGATCGCCCCAGGCATAGAGCACCTCATCGAAATGCACGGGCGACTGTCTGCGGCAGAACAGCGATTCATGAAGTACCACGGCATGCCGTTGAAGATACAGGTAATCAGAAGGTATGAACTCGTTGTTCGTCTGTCCAAAGACAATCATCGGACGACGGGCACAGAGGAAACTGGGAAGGACCGTGTTGGTAAGCAGTTCCCTGCTGTCACCGTGATAGAACTTCAGAATCCTACGTACTGGCGGCAGCGCATGCTCTGTAAACTCGAACAACGGTTCACTGATAGGCACATTGATATGTACCGGTCTGTCACAGACGAGCAGTGCCTCCTGGACGAGTCGCTGACAGTACCACCGTTCTTCATCATTGTGCGGCTCAGGCAACGTGACAGCTTTCCTCACGAAGCGTCCCAAAGCATCCTCCTGAGGTAAGGTCTGCCCATCCAACTGGTCGATCCACTGCCGGGGGCGGTCGGCTGAAATCACCACTAAGGGGTGATGCTGATAATAAGCCTCTGCCACGGCAGGAGCCAGGTTGAGCAGTGCCGTTCCCGAAGTGACACACACTGCCACCGGTTCACGTGTGGCCTGTGCCATCCCCAAGGCATAGAATCCCGCACTACGCTCATCAGTGACAGGATAGCATTGGATTTCCGGACACTCATTCAGGTTATGCACGATAGGGGCATTCCTGCTTCCCGGACAAACCACCACATGCCGCACGCCATGGGCCACCAACAGGGCAGTGAGTATATTGACATTCTCCTTATTACTATACACGATTAACTGTTATCTTTGAACTATGAACTATGAACTATGAACTATGAACTATGAACTGAACAGGCTCTTCATCGTCTCCAGTTTCGCCTCCGTCTCTTCCCATTCCTGTTCCTCCACACTGTCCCGAAGCAGTCCGCCCCCGGCATAGAGCCTGTAGTGGTCTTCGAGGATCTGCATACAGCGCAGGGACACATAGAGATGGGTATCCTCGGCGGGGTTGAACGGTCCGGAGAACCCACTGTAGTATCGTCTCGGTTCCGACTCATTACGACAGATGAAGTCGAACGTCTGCCTCTTTGGCAGTCCGCATACAGCCGGTGTGGGGTGCAGGGCACGGATCAGTTCCCCAATCTTACTTGGGTCGTACAGCACGAAGTTAAAGTCACTACGCAAATGTACTAAGTTTGCCGCCCTTGTGGTATAAGGACCTTCCTCTTCTATCTGATGGGAGAATTGCTCCAGGCACTCCATCAGATAGGTAGCCACATAGCGCTGTTCCTGGATGTTCTTCGTTGTCCAGGCGATGTCGGAAAGACTGGCCTTTCCCTTTGTAGGAGGAGTATCAAACGACAGGTCGTTCCCCTCCAGCTTCATCGTTCCTGCAAGCGCGATGGTGTGCCAGTCGTTACCGCCTCCCTCCAAAAGGGTCTCCGGTGTTGCCATCAGCCACATTCCGCTTTGCGGGGTATAGACCAGCGAGATGAACATCCGTGGATACAATTCGCACGCCCTCTCGAACAGCGTCAACGGCGACACCTTCTCCTTCCGTTCCTCATAGAAGCATCGCGACAACACGATCTTCCTGAACTCTCCATCGGCAAGATGGGAATGGAAGTTGGAGAAATCGATGTGGTAGCGGTCACGGGGAGACAGATGGGATGGATTCGTGGAAGGAGGAAGGGGAAAGGAGGAAAGGGGACAAGCTCCACACTCCCCACTCCACACTTCCTCGGGCTCTATCAGCAGGATGGGCTGTGAGGGAGAAACAGCGAAGGGAGCCACGACGAAACCGCTCTTTCCGTTCAGTTCCGTATAGGAGTTCAGCTGCAGGGGTTCCCCCTGGTGCTGGATCATCCATGTGCACACCTTCTGATAAGGAAGGCGATAGACAGCAAAACTCTTCATCTTTCCTTCTTCGGCGTGATAATATAGTTCGTGACATGCACGTTCGAGATCAGCTCGTTGGCGGAGTTCACGATCTTCACGTCCCATACGTGCAAGGCACGTCCCTTACTCACCAGCTTGGCATGAGCCGTCACGGTATCACCTTCAGATACCGCCTTTACATGATCACCGCTCACACTGATTCCCACACAGATTTTCCCCGGACAAAGGGCCGTGCTACCTACGCCCGCCACATTCTCGGCCAATGCCAATGAGGCACCGCCACTGAGGAAGCCGAAGGGCTGTCGGTTCCGGTGATCCACTTGCATCACCGCCATACACGTATCATCTTCGGGTGTGGAATAGAACTCCATGCCCAAGGCTGTTGACAGGTTGGGCTCTTTTTCTATAATCTTCTTGATTGCTTCAACGTCCATAACTTCTTTTTGAATGAATACGCAAAGGTACAAAAAATCTGATGAAGTGGGTACAAAGAAAGCATTTTTCTTTCTTCCTGCGTGATTTTTACCTAAATGCAACGAATGGAATCGCTCATCTAGGGCATCTCCTCAATTACCTTAAACGCACACATCCGTCAATTGTTAAAAAATTGAATAATATTGACGAATTAACTTCGTTTAACGCGAAATACGGGCACGGAGAGAAACAAGTGGCCTCTCGGTCGAAAACTAGCGACTCTGACGGGGTTTGGTAAGTAGTTGATAATGAACACGTTAGTAAAATACAACATCTTCGACTTGCCAAAAACCATGTTTTTAGAGTCCAAAAACATAGTGTTTAGGGGTCAAAAACACCGTTTTTGCAACCCGAAATCACCGTTTTTATGAAGCAAAAGGACTATAAAGGGTTGTTCCGATCGGTGTTTTCACCCGTTCCGACGGCATCTACAAGTATAAGGTGACGGCGGAACGGAGTGTAGATGACGGTGGAACAGATGTTAGTAAAGTCTGGAACGACCCTAAACAGACCCTACGTAAACATTACTAAGACTCTACTTGGGGTCAAATCAGACTTTAATTGCACCTCAATGAGACTTTAATTGCATCTAAATAAGACTCTATTTGGATCCAGAGCAGCCTTTACTTGCACAAAAAGGCACTTGTGGACACATCTGTACACCCCGAGTATGTCCCGCCATCCAATTAGCATTCTTTCACAACCATTAAATAGCTGTGAATTATCCTGACAATATTTTCACACAGAGTGGATGGAGTCAACGGAGAATCTCAAATCATGAAGAGCAAAATTACTGACCCCACCCCTCGCTACGCTCCACCCCTCCCCTACAATGGGAGGGGAGTGCCATGCGGATTGGAAGCCCACCCTTGCCCTCCCAAAGGGAGGGGAATGCCATGCGGACGGAAAGCCCACCCCTGCCCTCCCAAAGGGAGGGAGTGCCATGCGGACTCATCGCATATGACTTTGAAGCATGTGTACTCAGCACAGTAGCTCCCCTCCTCTTGGGAGGGGTTGGGGGTAGGCTCCCACAGCGCAGCAGCTCCCCTCCCATCGTAGGGGAGGGGTAAGGGGTGGGGTCAGTAACTTTTCTATCTCTGTTCTGCCGAATTTTTAATCCAGCGGCGTTAAGTTTAAGAATCTGTGATTCGCTACAAGGGAACTGGCGCAAGGACACCGATACAAGAGCACTGGCGTAAGCCGACAAAAAAACAAGCCGCCCCTTTGATGGGGCGAGCTTACCTTAGTGAAAGAGCGACGAGTAGGAGCGGTTGAGCCTTCCCATATAGGGGAAGGACGGGTTGGGGTGGATGTTTCTTTTGTCTCTTTTCTTTGCGCCAAAGAAAAGAGTGATTAAACAAGTTTTCTTTGCACCAAAGAAAAGAATGAATAAAGAACTTTTCTTTATGCCAAAGAAAAGAATGAAACAGTCAGTAGATTAAGAAAAGAATCATCTGCCGATGCTACAAGAGAAAAAACAGGGAGACACCGATGCACGAGACAACAGCACCGATGACACTCTTCAGCGTGATAGGCTGTCCAAACAGATAATAAGAAGGGAGCAGGATGATGATAGGTGTCATCGCCATGATCGTACTGGCAATACCTGCCGCCGTATATTGCACAGCCATGAGCGACATACTCACTCCGAGGAACGGACCGGAGAAGACGGCAATGACCATCGCAAGCAGTCCTTTGCGGTTGTGGAGGGAGGTACGGAGGGTCTGGGGATCATCCGGACGCTTGCGGATCATCACGGCATAGAACGACGAGAAGCAGAGGAGTCCCGCCACGCAACGCACCATGTTCGCTCCAAAGGGCAGGTAGTTCTCCACTGATGGCAGCACGGCAGCAGGCACAGCCGCAGTGTAGGCATCCAGTCCGATCTTGCTCAGCACCAGTCCGACACCTTGTCCCAAGCCGGCACCGATACCAAAGAGGATTCCTTTCAGTGGCAGCTGCAGGGAAAAGGTATGGTGCTCTCCATGTCCCAGCACCGAGATGGCGATACCAAACAAGGTGACGGTCATCGCCAACAGCGCATTCCAGCTAAGCACCTGTCCTAAGAGTATCCAGGCAAAGAGTGCAGTGAACATCGGAGCGAGTGTCATAAAGAGCTGTCCGTAGCGGGAGCCGATGGTGAGGTAGCTGTTGAAAAGACACCAGTCACCGAAGAAATACCCCACTACACCCGAAGCCAGCAGCCACAGCCATGCCTCACCGTTGGCATACATAGGATAAGGACTGCCGAAAACAAACCACATGAGGAGAGCCGACAAGAGCAATGCCACACCCATGCGCCACACATTCATCACGAAGACGCCCAAACGGCGACTTCCTACCTCACTGGCCAGTGCAGCCACTGTCCACGACATCGCCACCGCTAAAGAGATGGTTTCACCCAGATATTGCATAACAAACGAAAACTCTTTTTTGATTCTGGGTGCAAAGGTACAAATAAAAGTGAAGAGTGAAGAAAGTGAAGAGTGAAAAGTGAAGAGTGAAGAGTTAAGAGTGAAGAGTGAAAAGTGAAGAGTGAAAAGTGAAGAGTGAAGAGTGAAGAGTGAAGAATTTGCTACCGCACAGGTCATAAATACATAGGCACTTAGCCCTATGCCACAGCGGCAGCAAATTCTTCACTCTTCACTCTTCACTCTTAACTCTTAACTTACTTAAACTGTACCCAGTCCACACTCGCCGCACCATCGTCACAGGTCACGAAGAGATCTGCCACGCCCTTAGGCAGGGCCTTTGTCTTGACGTTGACGAGAGTCCACGGGGTACTGCGTTTGATCTTTGCCACAGCAATGGGTTTCCCATCGGCACTGCCTGCACGGACAGTGAGGGTGGCCTTTCCATTAGCTTTCACCATCAAGGATACTTTGTTTCCGCTCACCTTCGCGAAGTCAACGGCATTGTATCGCACCCAGCTGCCTTTCTGCAGGAAGTCAACACACCATCCTTTGAAATAGTTTGTGGTATCGAGGTAGTGCATATCGGCATTCTTGCTGATGGCACTATAGCGATCGATCTGGATCTTGGAGGTGGCAGCGGTGAGGCCCACACCACGCAAGGTGGGTTTCACCTCCTGGATCGTACCGTCGGGATTGAAGAACAATGAGTCGATGCACACCGAACGGCGCTTGTCATCGTTCGGTGAGAACTCGTTGTGGTGATAGAACAGATACCACTGTCCCTGGTAGTTGATGATACTGTGGTGGTTGGTCCAGCAGCCGTTGGCATGCTCTGCCATGATCAGACCCTTGTACTCGTAGGGACCCATCGGATTCTTACTCATGGCGTATGCCAACACCTCCGTGTCCTTCCTCACATAAGGATAGGTGAGGTAATAGTTGCCGTTATACTCGAAGGCAAAGGGTCCTTCCGCCTGACGGTTGGGCAATCCCTGCAGACAGCTCACGCCCACCATCTCCATCTCGCGGTTTCCCCATCTCACAGTCTCCTTCGGGTTGTCATCGGCCAGCTCCTTCATATTCTCCTTCAGCTTGGCACAACGTCCGTTACCCCAGAAGATGTAGGCATTGCTATCGGATGCCTGGAGCACACACGGGTCGATACCGTTAATGCCGGCAATAGGTTCCGGTTCCGGGATGAACGGTCCTTCGGGGTGATCGGCAATGGCCACACCGACACCAAAGCCTCCCCTGCCTGCTGCGGGAGCAGAAGGAAAATAGAAATAGTATTTCCCATTCCTGTAGATACAGTCGGGTGCCCACATCGAATACGAATCAGGTCTCACCCAAGGTACTTTATTCTGCGTGACGATCATGCCATGATCTGTCCAGTCGGTCAGGTTCTCAGAAGAGAACACATGGTAGTCCTCCATGCAGAACCAGTCCTGTCGCTGTCCCTGTGGTGGGACGATGTCATGCGATGGATACAGATACACTTTCCCATTAAAGACACGGGCTGTAGGGTCGGCAGAGAACTGATCACGGATCACGGGATTCTGTGCCGAGGCGGATAGTGTGCTCATCAAGAGCAACGCTGCTAATACATTTTTCATTTTTATTATGGTAATAGTTGATGTTCTGTTTGCAAAGGTACGACAATTCCCGCAAACCTACAATATGAGATGTTACATAAGATTTACTTTTTATACCAAAAACGCACGCTTGTTCGGAAATATTTTGTACCTTTGCAGCGTTATATCGATATATCAAAGAAAATATGAACATATTAGAATTAAGCGAGCAGGAGATAGGCAGACGACAGAGTCTGCAGGAACTGCGCAATCTGGGCATTGATCCCTATCCGGCAGCCGAGTACCCAACCAACGCGTTCAGCACCGATATCCGTGACAACGTGGAAGGTGGAAAGTGGAACGTTGAAGAAGAGACACATGAGGTTGTCATCGCCGGCAGGATGATGAGCCGACGGGTGATGGGAAAGGCTTCCTTCGTGGAACTGCAAGACTCCAAGGGTCGTATCCAGGTGTATGTCACTCGCGATGACATCTGTCCCTCGGAGAACAAGGATTTATATAATACTGTATTTAAGAAGCTCATGGATATCGGTGACTTCATCGGCATCAAGGGCTTCGTGTTCCGCACACAGACAGGAGAGATCTCTGTCCATGCCAAGGAGCTCACCTTGCTCTCCAAGAGTCTGAAACCCCTGCCTATCGTGAAATACAAGGATGGCGTGGCCTACGATAAGTTCGACGACCCCGAGCTGCGCTACCGTCAGCGCTACGTTGACTTGGTAGTGAACGATGGGGTGAAAGACACCTTCCTGCAAAGGGCCACGGTGATCCGGACCATCCGTAAGGTGCTCGATGAAGCTGGCTACACGGAGGTGGAGACCCCCACCCTGCAGATGATTGCCGGCGGTGCCTCTGCCCGTCCGTTCATCACCCATTTCAATGCCCTTGATCAAGATATGTATATGCGTATCGCCACCGAGCTCTACCTCAAACGCCTCATCGTGGGCGGCTTCGAAGGGGTGTATGAGATCGGTAAGAATTTCCGCAACGAGGGGATGGACCGCAACCACAACCCCGAGTTCACCTGTATGGAGCTCTATGTGCAATACAAGGATTACAACTGGATGATGGCATTCACCGAGAAACTCTTAGAGACGGTGTGCATCGCCGTGAACGGCAAGCCCGAACGAGAGATTGACGGGAACATCGTGTCGTTCAAGGCTCCCTACCGCCGACTGCCTATCCTCGATGCCATCAAGGAGAAGACAGGCTTCGACTGCAACGGCAAGACCGAAGAGGAGATCCGCGCCTTCTGCTTAGAGAAAGGGATGGAAGTGGATGAGACCATGGGCAAGGGCAAACTCATCGATGAACTCTTCGGAGAGTTCTGCGAGGGCACCTTTATCCAGCCAACCTTCATCACCGACTACCCCGTGGAGATGTCACCACTCACCAAGATGCACCGTTCGAAGCCCGGACTGACAGAACGTTTCGAACTGATGGTGAACGGTAAGGAGCTTGCCAATGCCTACTCCGAGCTGAACGACCCCATCGACCAGGAGGAGCGTTTCGTGGAGCAGATGCGACTGGCCGACAAGGGTGACGACGAAGCGATGATCATCGACCAGGACTTCCTCCGCGCCCTGCAATATGGTATGCCTCCCACCAGTGGTATCGGTATCGGCATCGACCGTTTGGTGATGCTCATGACTGGCAAGACCTTCATCCAGGAGGTGCTGTTCTTCCCACAGATGAAACCTGAGAAGAAGATTCCGCAAAGCTCCGTGGCCGAATGGGCTGAGATCGGCGTCTCTGAGGAATGGGTTCCCGTGCTCCGCAAAGCCGGCTTCAACCTGATCAGCAATATCAAAGACGAGAAGGCTCAGGGCTTACAGCAGAAGATCGGCGACATCGTGAAGAAGTATAAACTGGATATGCAGAAACCTTCTGTGGATGACATAGCGGCGTGGATTGAAAAGGCACAAGTATAAGGACTAAGGTCAAAGGTTGAAGGTCAAAGGTCGAAATGTACGAATGCGGTAACATAGCCATCATTGGCGGCGGAAGCTGGGCTACCGCCATTGCCAAGATCGTGGTGGGGCACACCCACCACATCGGGTGGTACATGCGCCGCGATGACCGTATCGAGGACTTCCGACGGTTAGGACATAACCCCGCATATCTGATGAGCGTGCACTTTGACATCAACGAGATTGACTTCTCCAGCGATATCAACAGGATTGTGCAAAACTACGACACGCTGGTATTCGTCACACCATCTCCCTACCTGAAGAACCACCTCAAGAAACTCAAGACGCGCATCCGAGACAAGTTCGTCATCACCGCCATCAAAGGCATCGTGCCCGATGAGAACCTGGTATGTTCGGAATATTTCCATCAGGTGTATGACGTTCCTTACGGCAACCTCGCCTGCATCGGCGGACCGTCGCATGCAGAGGAGGTGGCTCTGGAAAGACTCTCCTACCTCACCATCGGATGCTCCGACCGTGAGAAGGCGCAGGGCTTTGCCGACTTGATCGCCAGTGAGTATATCAAGACAAAGACGTCCACCGATGTCATTGGCATCGAATATTCATCGGTATTGAAGAACGTCTATGCCATCGCCGCCGGTATCTGCAGCGGACTGAAATATGGCGACAACTTCCAAAGCGTGCTGATGTCGAATGCCGTACAGGAAATGAACAGGTTCCTGAACACCGTGCACCCCATCGAACGCAATATCAACGACTCGGTATATATGGGCGACCTGCTCGTGACGGGCTATTCCAACTTCTCACGAAACCGCACCTTCGGCACAATGATCGGAAAGGGCTACTCGGTGAAGTCGGCACAGATCGAGATGGAGATGATCGCCGAAGGCTACTTCGGTACGAAGTGCATGAAGGAAATCAACCGGCACATGCATGTCAATATGCCCATCCTCGATGCGGTGTATAACATCCTATACGAACGCATCTCCCCACAGATAGAGATCAAACTACTTACCGACTCCTTCCGGTAATAAGACATCACCTCAGGAGACTATTTTCAACAGTATATACATTAATCAAACTAAAAACAAATGAAGAATATCTCATTAGACATCACAAAGGCCGCATGCTTCCTTCAGGAAGGAGCGGTAAAGGCTTTCGAACCGAAAGTAAAAGCAGCTCAGGAGGCTTTAGAGAACGGCACATGCCCTGGTAACGATTTCTTAGGCTGGCTCCATCTGCCATCCAGTATCTCACGTGAGTTCCTGCAGGAAGTGCAAGACTGTGCCACCGTGCTCCGCGAAAACTGCGAGGCTGTGGTAGTGGCAGGTATCGGCGGCAGCTACCTCGGTGCGCGCGCCGTGATCGAAGCACTCGGCAACTCCTTTGCCTGGCTGGTGGCCGACAAGAAGAACCCCACCATCCTCTTTGCCGGAAACAACATCGGCGAGGACTATCTCTCTGAACTGACCGAATATTTGAAGGATAAGAAGTTTGGTGTCATCAATATCTCAAAGAGTGGTACCACCACCGAGACTGCCCTTACCTTCCGTCTGCTGAAGAAGCAGTGCGAGGAACAGCGCGGCAAGGAAGAGGCCAGAAAGGTGATCGTGGCTGTCACCGATGCGAAGAAAGGTGCCGCCCGCACATGTGCCGACAAAGAGGGTTACAAGAGCTTCATCATCCCCGACAACGTGGGTGGTCGCTTCTCTGTGCTCACTCCGGTGGGCCTGCTCCCCATCGCATGCGCCGGCTTCGACATCGTGAAATTGGTGGAAGGTGCACAGGAGATGGAGAAAGCCTGTGGCAAGGATGTTCCCTTCGAGGAGAACCTCGCTGCACAATACGCTGCCGTCCGTAACGGTCTCTACCAGAACGGAAAGAAGATCGAGATTATGGTGAACTACCAGCCGAAGCTCCACTTCATGAGCGAGTGGTGGAAACAGCTCTATGGTGAGAGCGAAGGTAAGGACAAGAAAGGTATCTTCCCCGCCAGCGTGGATTTCACCACCGACCTGCACTCCATGGGACAGTGGATTCAGGATGGTGAGCGTACCATCTTCGAGACCGTCATCAGCATCGAGGAGCCGAACCGCAAACTGCTCTTCCCCAGTGATGAGGAGAACCTCGACGGTCTGAACTTCCTCGCTGGTAAGCGCGTGGATGAAGTGAACAAAATGGCAGAGTTAGGAACACGTCTGGCTCATGTCGATGGTGGAGTGCCCAATATCCGCATCAGCGTGCCTCAGTTGAACGAATACTACATCGGACAGCTCATCTACTTCTTCGAGATTGCCTGCGGCATCAGTGGAAACGTACTGGGTGTGAACCCGTTCAACCAGCCTGGTGTGGAGGCTTACAAGAAGAACATGTTCGCGCTGCTCGACAAGCCTGGCTACGAGGCCGACTCCAAAGCCATCAAGGAACGGCTTGCCAAAGAGGCATAGCCCAACCAGTACACCAATGTACAACTGGCAAAATAGTGCAACCTGCATATAATGAATAATCTAAAAGAATATCTTTCAAGAACTGGCTTTGGGGCATTCCACCCCAAAGCCGTTCTCTTCGATATGGACGGCGTACTCATCAATAGTATGCCCAACCATGCCGTGGCCTGGCAACGCTCAATGGCCACCTTCGGCATCCACATGACCGCTGAGGATGCCTATGCCACCGAAGGGGCTCGTGGCATCGATACCATCCGGAACATGGTGCTGGAACAACAGGGGAAAACGATCTCTATGGAAGAAGCACAGCGGATGTACGACGTGAAAACCCGCATCTTCGGCGAACTGCCCAAAGCAGAGGTGATGCCTGGGGCATATCCGCTGATGGAGAAACTGCAACGTGACGGCTTGCTCATCGCCGTGGTGACAGGAAGCGGACAGCGACCTCTCATCCAGCGGCTCTCCACCGACTTCCACCCGTTCGTTAGCGAAGAACGCATCATCACGGCATACGATGTAAAGAAAGGGAAGCCTGCTCCCGATCCCTATTTAGCCGGTATGGCGAAATGCGGAACAGAGCCATGGGAAACGATTGTCGTTGAGAATGCACCGTTGGGTATTCAGGCAGGAGTAGCCGCCCAGTGCTTCACTATCGGCGTGAATACAGGACCGCTACCCGATGAGCAACTCTGGCAGGCTGGTGCCGATCTTGTCCTCCCCTCCATCAGTGCCCTTTGCGATCTTTGGGACAGTCTTTTCGAAATATCGTTATAGTGAAATTTCGTTTCGCGGTTTCGATTTCGATTATCGTTATTTCGTTATTTCGATATAACGTTATATCGATATATCGTTATAACGATTATCCCCCAAAAATCAAAAAGAATCAAGGCTGGCTCCCAATCTCCCCCGATCCGAAGCAGCGGTGATGATCTTGATCATACACCACACAGAACTGCCCCGGTGCCACACCATGAATGGGATGTTCGGAATGCACCAGATATTGTTTCTCCCCCACTTTCTCCAAGATAGCAGGATGGTAATCGGGAGTATGGCGAATCTTGAAAGTAACACGCTCCGAGTCGATGGGAGCCGTGAGCAGATGGAAGTCATGGATCATGAAATCTTTCTTATAAGCATCCTGCGGATCATATCCATGACTCACATAAAGGATATTCCGAGGCACATCCTTCTTGATGACGAACCACGGTCCTTCACCGAATCCTAACCCTTTACGCTGTCCGATGGTATGGAACCACAAGCCTTTATGCTCACCGATACGGCGCCCTGTTTCCAGTTCTATCACATCACCCGGATTCTCCCCAAGATAACGTCTGACATATTCGTTATAGCTGATCTTCCCCAAGAAACAGATGCCCTGCGAATCCTTGCGCTTGGCATTCACTAAATGTTCCCGCTCTGCAATCTCACGCACCTCTTCCTTCATATAATGTCCAATGGGAAACAGTGCCTTGCGCAGCTGCCAGTCGTAGATCTGTGCTAAGAAGTCTGTCTGGTCTTTCACGGGATCAGGACTGGTAGTGAGCCATTTCATCCCGTCGATCCACTCCGTCTGTGCATAGTGTCCTGTGGCAATCAGATCATATTCCTGACCTCTCTTCTCATCGAAGGCGCCGAACTTCACCAAACGGTTACACATCACATCGGGGTTAGGCGTAAAGCCAGCCTTCACCTTCTCCATGGTGTAGCGTGTCACACGATCCCAGTATTCGCGATGACAGTCAACCACCTCCAGCCTACACCCATACTTATGTGCCACGGCAGTAGCCATTTCCAGATCTTCCTCCGACGAGCAGTCCCATTCCTCCTTTCCCCCAGAGCCAGACTGATCCTCCTCGGGTCCGATATGGATATAGAAACAGTCGGGATGCAGTCCTAACCGTGCGAACTCATAGACCACCACCGAACTGTCCACGCCACCCGACAGCAGTACGGCAATGCGTTTGTCTTTTATCTCTTCGATATTCATGTTGCAAAGATACGGCAAAAAATCCATTACACGCTGTTTGACACAGTATAATGATGTTAAACAACCCTAAAAAGGAGTGACATACGGAGTAACATTCAGCGAAAAGCCATATCTTTGCACCCGTAACACTTTAAAACAGAAAGATTATGATTGGAGCAATTATCGTAGGTATCATTGCCGGTTTCCTGGCAGGTAAGATTATGCGTGGCGGCGGTTTCGGCCTACTGTTGAACCTGTTATTAGGTATTGTCGGCGGTGCCGTCGGCGGCTGGGTATTCGGTCTGTTAGGCATCAACTGGAGCAACGGCTGGATTGGTGAGATCGGCACAGGTGTAGTAGGCGCCATCATCGTTTTATATGTCGCATCCCTATTCAAGAAATAACCACTTACCGACAGATACCCTATTTCTTCCCTAAGAACCTACTGTCCAGATAGGCTGCGAACGCATCCTTGTAGTTCTCGCCTATGGGCAGGTAGGTGTCGGCATCCATGATCACACGGTTCTTGTTCACCTCCCTGATCTTGGCGAGGTTCACGATATAACTGCGGTGGATGCGCATAAAAGCGGTTGCGGGGAGCCGCTCTTCCAACTTCTTCATGCTGAGTAGCACCACCAAAGGTTTCTGTCCTTCTAAGAAGATCTTCACATACTCGCTCATTCCCTCCACATAACGGATCTCCGAGATACTCACACGCACCACTTTATAGTCGGTCTTCAGGAACAGGGTGTCATCCTCCTCAGCAGCAGAAGTTGTTGGGGCAGGGGTTCGCTCCTCTAACCGTGTCTTCACCTTCATCGCTGCCCGTTGGAAATCCTGCAGGCCGAAAGGCTTGAGCAGATAATCCACGGCATCCACCTTGTATCCCTCAACGGCATATTCGCTGTAGGCGGTGGTAAACACCACTAAGGGTGGCATGACTAACGATTTCACGAAGTCCATGCCATTCAGGTCGGGCATGTTGATATCCACGAAGATGGCATCAATCACCTCCCGCTCCAATACCTTCATGGCATCCGCAGCACTCTGGCATGCTTCCACCAGTTCGAGGAAAGGAACCTTCCCGATATAGGCCGTCAGCTGCTGCAGGGCTAACGGCTCATCGTCAATTGCCAATACTTTAATCATATTCATCCTTCTATTCTCTCCAACGGCAGTAACAGCATCACTTCATAGCTGTCTTCACCGTCTTCCAAATCTAAAGTAAAGTTTTTACCATATAACAACTCCAGTCTTTGTTTGACATTGGCGAGCCCCACCCCGCCTTGTTTCTTCTCTTTGTTAGGTTCTGCCGTCTTGGTGTTCCGGCAGACGAATTTGAGACGCTCATGATCGATACCCACCTTGATATGAATCAGTGAATCCTGCTGATAGCTCACCCCATGCTTGAAAGCATTCTCCACAAACGTGATAAGCAGCAATGGGGGGATGCCCACATCGGGCAAGTGTTCGGGAGCCTCCACCTCGATCTTCACCTTGTCGGTATAGCGTATGCGCATCAAGTCGATATAGTTGTTCATGAACGCGATCTCCCGCTGCAACGGGATGATGCTCTTGTCACCTTCATAGAGCACGTATCGCATGATCTTCGAGAGGATGAGAATGGTCTCCTTCGACTTTTCCGGATCGATATCCACCAGAGCATGGATATTGTTCAGCGTGTTCATGAAGAAGTGTGGGTTGATCTGGTATTTCAGGTAAGCGAGCTGTTGCTCCAGACTTTTCTTCTCCAGCTCACGCATCTCCTTGGCATCCTCATCAGCCTTGAAGTAGAGCTTGATACCGAGGTTCATGCCTACCATCAGCAGAAGCACCAGTACCGAGAACACCTCCACCAGTCCAAAGGGTCCCATAGGACCATGACGGCCATCTGGCGGCATTTCACCCTCAGGGTGGTGCCTGTCGCCCGGTGGCTTCATTCCATCGGGCGGTGCCTCTGGAGGCATCATTCCTCTCATCGTGGTATCGTTGTCTAACAGCACGACATCATCGTAAGGTGACCTCTCAGGCAACATCTCCTTGTGGGGAGGCCCCCCATGCGGCTGTCTGACCTCCATCACACCGCCGGATGACTGACACTGATACACGATAAAGGCAACGGCCATCACTCCAACGAACGAGAAATACAGTACCTTCTTATGCTGACGGATGAGCAAGGGGGCAAGAAGGTAGTTGTGGATCAGGAAGAGGAACAGATAGATGGCATAGATGCGCCACACACTCAGCACCTCGTGCCAGGGGAATCCCCCGTGCCCGAGTTGCTGTGCCCTTACATACTCGGTGACCATCGGCACGATGAACAGCAACAGCCACAGTGCGACATACACCAAGTTCTCTTTCCAATCGCGTTTCGTTATTTTCATTTTCATTCCTCTCGCCTCTTTATTCTTTCCTCTCTATTCTCTCCTCTCTCCCCTTTCCTCTCTCCTCTTTATATAATAACGGATGAATTCCAAATTATTGTGCCATACACGTCTTTTTCGTTGCCATGCCAGCAGCCACACACAGACATTACCAGCCGCCAGGACGACCACCGCCCCCGCCCATGCTTCCGGGAAACCCACCGCCGGCGCCTCCCATCATGCCGCCCGACGTAGTTGTAGAGGTGGTGAAGGTGCCCAGTTCGGTCTCACCACTTACCGTGGCACTGGCAATATATCCGTAGAATTCATCGTTGCCAGAGGCCGTGGTGGCCGTGCCTAACGTATAGGTACTTCCCGATGTGAACTTCTGACTGCTCACCTGCATGGTAGCACCACTGTAGGAACGAGGAACCTTGAAGGCGAAGAGGTTGTTGCCACTGCTGTCCTTCACTGTGAGGTAGGAGCCGTTCGATACGCTCACTCCACTAAGCACCGCTTTCTGCTGTGTGCCGGAGACCGCCTCTGCACCGCCGCCGATGCCAATCACCGTACCGCCGTTGATGCTTAGCGTCTTCCCCTCGGCAGCATCGATGCCCTCTTCGGGTGATGTTGTTCCGCACGCTACGACAAGTCCGCCGTTGATTGTCAGGTTCCCATTGGCATCCAAGCCGTCGTTCCCCGTGGAGTAGCAGTACAGGTAACCGCCGTTGATCACCATATCACTTGCCGAATTGATGGCATCATCCGAGCTGTAGGCAGCCATACTACCTGCATTCATGGTGAGCTTGCTCTTCGTCTCGATAGCCTCATGGGCAGCAGCACGCGCCATGATCTGACCACCCTCCACCAGGAGGTCGCCATCCACCTTGATGGCCTTTGCCGACACACCACTGTCACTACCCGTACGATCGGTAAGGTTGTTACCGGCTGCAATGGCATTGATCACACCGCCGCTCACCGTCATGGCCTGATCTACCTTGATGCCCTTACCGCCTACGCCCGTGCTCTTCACGTTGATCTCACCGCCCGTCACCACCATCACCGAGTCGGTGTTGATGCCCGAACAGCCCTTGTATTCCTTGTCATCCGAGTCGTATTCCGTACCTCCGGAGGTGATAGCAGTCACCCTACCCCCTTCAATCTGTACGATCCCATCCGTCTTGATGCCCTTGGCAGCATCTGCCGTTACCTCTACATTCACCACACCGCCGCGGATAATCACGCCATCGTTAGACTTGATGCCGTTGCTGGCCGTTGACTTCACGTAGATATTGGTGTTCGGACGGATGAAGACATAGTCGTCACTCACAATACCATTCTTCCCCACGGCAAACACCTGCAGCTTGCCCTTACCACTGAAGGCTAACTTACCCTCACTGAACAGCGTTCCTTTCTGATCCTCACCATCCACCATGTTATAGCTGCTCCCGTCGGTCAGCACATTCTCCGTACCGTCGTTCACCACCACATAACACCGTTTGCCTTGGTTGTTGATGGCAGCCCCCGAGGGGTTCGTGATCGTCACACCGTTCAGGACTAACTCGAACTTCTTCTCACTGTAGATCTTGAACGAGCCGTCGGTGGTGGATCCACTGAGCTCATAGGCCACGTTCTTCACCGTGGAACTCACCGTGACATGAGCGCCTTGTGTGGATACCGTCACCCCATCCACCTCGCCTGCTACCGTCGCGGTATTGCCGTTGAAGGCAATCTGGAGGGTGGCAGTCGGTGTGTACGTCTCCACATAGTCCTCATAATAGGTGTCACTGCTCGATGGCAGAGTCTCCGTTTCATTCAGCGACGCGGTATTGATCGCCACATCGAAAGTGGCTAACGATCCCGTCAGTGCCGATCCCGTGGTAGCATTACCGCCAGAAACGGTACTACCCGACATCGTCTGTTGGTTGTTTACATCACCATATTCATCCCAGCCATCATCGGTAGTGCAGGAAACAACCATTCCCGCAACCATCATCAAAAAACAATTTAGCTTCTTCATATTCATTCCTTTCTTTATTCTATTTTGATGGGACAAAGGTACGACAAAGCAAAGAAAGGCACAAATCCATTCAACGAACACCCCGTTCCGTTCAGCGAATCATCTTTTCATTTACCCCTTAGCCACACAGGCTGATGAATATCTGTGGTATCCATGCTATCTGCGTGACATTCGTGATATTCGTGTTCAACAAACGTCATGCGGATCTCCCAGATCCCTGATAAATATATGCGATAGCATAAAAAAGAGGCTGATAATTTGGATGTATGACAGAAAATAACTACATTTGCACTCAAGAAATAGATAATGTATGGCACAAATTAAGCATATATCAATCAAAAACGCCTCACGCACCACCCTCAAAAAGATGCGTCAACTGGGTGTAGAAAAAGCTGAAAGGCTTCAGCTTATTCAGCAGCGTTGGGAAAAAGGAGAATATAGCAAAGAGGAGATAGTCAGTATTTAGCCATGAAGGAATTCGTTCGAATCTTCAAATCTCCCTTAGGAGACATTTACCACATCACCCTCTCAGAAGAAACCTCAATACTATCAGCCGAAACACTCCAAGCTATCAAAGGCACAGATATAATAGGTATTGATTTACGAAGACTTGCTGGAAATCATTCGGCAGGTCATGATGTCCTGCATGCCATTGAAGATACAATTGCAAATTATTTCCTCCAGAGGGAGAACATCATCATCTGTTACTACTGCGATTTTATTAATCCGATACCTCGAACGATGAAAAATGCAATGCCTCCACAAGAATACAGAAGTCACTTGTTTGAAAGAATGTTTCAGAGATATACCCAATTGCATGAAATCAGAAGCATTCATCTTTTGGTAGTTGAGATAAACGGAATGAATGAAAGCTATTTTTTTCATGTGATATATCATGAAAGACAGAAGCAAATTGCCAGCATAATAGCAAAAGACTTGCGTGAAGGGTATGGAAAATAGTACATACCACAGGCCAATAATAACCACACATGATATGAGGCCACCCCAATCCGTGACATTCATGCCATTCGTCTAATTAGTCTAATTCGTTGAGAAAGAGATCAGCCATTCGTCTAATTAGTCTAATTCGTTGAGAAACGTAAGCATTCGTTGAAATACACGTTGTAGCAGTTGTAGTATCGTTGTACCTTTGCAATCGCAATAGTGCACACAACTACAACTGTTATTGTATTATGACCAAAGAAGAATTTGAAGTATTGCAATT
>Ga0256404_1000752_pt1 | contig 83191 bp, 73 predicted proteins | sample RumenRJG_01DNA_FD_185990 | JGI IMG/M metagenome (GOLD analysis project Ga0256404, IMG submission 185990) | Bovine rumen microbial communities from Lethbridge, Alberta, Canada - RJG_01 | ecosystem: Host-associated > Mammals > Digestive system > Stomach > Rumen | place: Canada: Alberta | collected...
GGCCGACTACCATATCGGGAAAATCACTGTCGGAGCGAATGTATCAGGACAGGGTAAGATCTGGTGGGATGAGGCCAACACCTATAGTCAGAAGTTCTATGCACTCTTAGGTGCACATGCCGACTATGACTTCGGTCCTGTGATCCTCTCATTATGGGGGCGTAACCTCACCGATACGAAGTATAACACTTTTGCCATTCAAAGTTCGGCGGCTGGCGGTACTCGTTACTTTGCACAGAAAGCAAATCCTATTCAGGTAGGACTTGATGTCAGAATGCACTTTTAAAAGATGAGAGATGAAAGATGAGAACTGAGAAGTGAGAAGTGAGAACTGAGAGGTATGATTACCACCAGGAACAGGCTCTAATGCCAATTCTTGAAGCAAATCATACCTCTCAGTTCTCACTTCTCAGTTCTCAGTTTTTTACCTCTCACTTCTCAGTTCTCATAGTTCTTTAGAAAACATGCAGGCCTAAGAATACCATCAGACCGTTCATCAAGATCCAGAAGATGGCAAACGGCATGGTCTTGCGCATGATGTCACCATCCTGACCCTCCATGTCGCAGGCAGCGGTGGCAATGGCGATACTCTGCGGTGAGAGCAGTTTACCACCTTCAGAACCGGCACAGTTGGCTGCTGCTAACCAGTTGGTCTCGTTTCCGCTCACGCCGAAGAAGGTTGACTGGTTCACCAAACCAAGGTCGCTGGCAGCTGTTGCCTGTAACTTACCGAAGAGAATGTTCGCGTTCGTGGCACTACCGGTAACGAATGTACCAATGGAGCCGATCAACGGAGCAAAGAACGGGAAGGCTGCACCGGTGAGGGCAACAAGACCCTTTGCGATATCGTTGGTCATACCCGTATTGTTCATCAGCATGGCCATGGCAACCAAGCAGCAGATGGTGACGACAGTCTTCTGAAGGTTGATGGTGGTCTTGGCTAACAGCTTCATCAAACTGCCGAAACTCATGCCTTGGATGAGTCCGCCGATGACAGCACCGAGGAAAATCATCAGACCGGCATTTGACAGCCAACCGAACTTGAAGGTGTTGCCGATTACAGGCAGCTCGAACTGTGTCACCAAATTACTGTTGAGCAGTTGGTTTACGGAAGGAACGATCTTACTGCTGATCAGGATGAAGAAAATGATCAGACCATATACACTCCAGGCCCTCAAGGTTTTGGCAACGCCGAACTTCTTCTTCTCCACCTTCACCTCGTCGGAAGGATTCTCGTCGCGGATAAACAGCTTGTTGTAGATTAACATGGCGATGATGGCGGCAACAGAGCCTAAGATAGCTGGAGTTTCCGGACCAATGAAATGGGCGCAGCAGAACTGCACGATGATAGAGAAGGTTCCCACGAACAGGGCCAAGGTGATGTTCTTCACAATCTTCTTACGATCGGTCATCATCAGAATCAGGAACGGGGTGATGTAGAACATCAGAGCCAGCTGGATGATGATGAAAGTGGCCACCTCGCACAACATCTCGGGAGAGGCCACACCCTCGGAAGCCACTTGGTTTGCCAATGTGGTGGCCGGCAGACCGACAGCACCGAAACCTACTGCCACGGTGTTGGCAATCAAACAGATCACGGCAGAGAACATCGGCTTAAAGCCTAGGCCGATGAGGATGGCTGCAGGGATTGCCACGGCAGTACCGAATCCTGCCATACCTTCGAGCACACCACCAAGACCCCATGTCAGAAGCAGTACGAGCAAGCCTTTGTCGGAGGTCATCTGGATAAACTGTGTCTTGATAGTCTCAATCTCCTTCGTCTCACAAAGAATATTATAACTGAAAATAGCACAGATAATGATCAGGATGATCGGGAAGCAAGCCTTCAGGAATCCCTCGATCACCGACCAGAGGGTGATGCCGAAGATAGAGGTGCCGGCACTGGTGAACTTTTCCGGGAGGATTCCCATGGAAGGTGCGACAAACAAGGCTAAGAGGATTGTTACCAGAAGGGTGATAATCGCGCTCTTGTAGCCCGATACTTTGAATCCCATCATCAATACAATGAGGAGGACAATGGGAATGACAGAAACTAATGCGGACATAAATGTAGATTTTTAGTTATAAATGTTTATTATATAAGTTTCATAGGTGTCGTAAAACAGCACAAAAATACAAACTTCTTTTTAAAGTAATGTAAAAAAATATGTAAATTTTTCATAAAACGTAAAATTATCTTCGTTTATCCTGCTTTTTGTATATCTTTGCGCATTGGAATATGTATCATTTAAATCAATCGTGATATGAAAAAAGTGATTCTTACATTCGTTTGCCTGCTGACCGTATCGGTGATATGGGCACAGCAGAAGACGGTGACCGTGAGTGATGCCGGTACGTTAGGTAGTCGGATTCCTGCCTCTGAGCGGACGAGCCTTACCAGTTTGAAGGTGGTAGGACCGCTGAACGGCAGTGACGTGAAGGTACTGCGTGAGATGGGAAAAGCCAAGTTGGCCGACCTCGACTTGTCGGAGGCTACTATTGTAAAGGGTGGCGAGAGCTACTATCCGTTGGAAGAGGACAAGAGTGCGTACACAGAGGACAACCGACTGTCAACCCTCTTCTTCTATGGCTGTGGCGCTTTCCGTAGCATCACCATTCCAAACAGTGTGCAGTCGGTGTCGAACGATGCCTTCTCTTCTTGTCCGAACCTCGTTGAGATCAACGTGAAGAACAGTCCGTTCTTTGTATCGGTGGATGGCATCTTGTTCAATTCAGAGAAAGAACGCTTGGTGCGCTGCCCGCAGGCCAAGAAACTGGAGACGTATGAGGTGCCCCGTGGCGTCATCGAGATCTATCCCAGTGCTTTCCGTGGTGTATCCACACTGAAGAGCATCACCTTGCCAGGTTCCATCTGGAGCATCAGCGACTTCGCTTTCTCTGGCTGTCCGTTGCAGACAATCCGTTGTCACATGACCCGTGCCAGCATCGGCATGGCCTTCGATGAGGCTACCTATGGCAGTGCACGTGTGATCGTTCCCCAAGGCTCCGCCAGTGATTTCAAGTCGGTGGAGGGGTGGAATAGGTTCAAAACCATCGTGGAAGAATAAGTCAATCCCTTTTTCTTTTTTCACAAAACAAATTGTTTTGTCCTTGAAAGTGCCGTTATTTGCATTGTTAGATGACGCTCTTTCGACAACAAAACAATTTGTTTTGTTGTGATAGGAATGATTCCTTGTGTTGTAATCAGACGTAGATGAGGTCGCTCATGATTGTGTCGCTGATGAAAAGACCGCGGCGGGTGAGATGTATGTGATGGTTTTCTTCCTTCAGAAGACCGTTGTGAAGATGGGGCTCGGCATTCTCAAGGAGGTATCGGTGAAAGGACGGCATGGCTTTATTGGATGCCGGAGAGTCCTTCTTCGGTGCGGACAACAGACTTAAATCAATTCCTTCTCGGGTTCGCAGGGCTGTGGTAATCAGGTCGTTATACCTCGTGATGTCATCAATCACCTCGGTCTCCTCAATGGCAAGGCTCCCCTGTTTCAGCCGACTGATATACTGTCGGATGTCGGAGACATTCCAGTAGCGGGTGCTGACATCATAGCTGTGGGCTGCAGCCCCAATACCCATATAGGGGGTACCGTTCCAGTAACTGCTGTTATGACGGGAACGGAATCCTTCGCGGGCGAAGTTACTGATCTCGTAATGTTCATATCCGGCTGCCTCCAGACTGTCGATGAGCGTTTCGTACATCTGCCGTTCCAGTTCCTCCTCCCTTCTCTCTCCTCTTTCCTCTTTCCTCTCTCCTCTCTCCTCTTTCCTCTTTTCTCCCTCCTCTTTCATCATCTCATACAGCACCGTTCCTTCCTCAATCATCAGACAGTAGGCAGAGAGATGCTCGACATCCAGTTCAAGAGCCCGACGGATGTCTTCTTGCCAGTCATCTATTGTCTCTTGGGGGAACCCGAACATCAGGTCGATGCTGATGTTATGAATATCGTTCCGGCGCAGCAGATCCACTGCAGTCCTCACCTGATCACTGGTATGCCGACGATGAAGAAAGCGCAGACGGTCGTCCGAGAAGGTCTGTGCTCCCATGCTCACCCTGTTCACGGGCAGTGCCTTGAGTGCTTCGGCATATTCCGGGGTGATGTCGTCGGGGTTGCATTCGATGGTGATCTCCGCATCTGCCGATACCTCATACACCTTATATATATTATGGAAGAGTCGGTGGAGCAGGGCGGGGGAGAGCTGAGAAGGTGTGCCGCCGCCGAGATAGATCGTGTTGATGGGGCAGGGCTGCCTGTGCCACTGCTCTTTCCTCAGCGACATCTCACGGCACAGGGCATCCACGTATTCCTCCATCAGGTCGTGGAAGGTGGTGGAGTAGAAACCACAGTAGATGCAGCGGCTCTTGCAGAACGGAATATGTAGATAAAGTCCGGCCATTTGTAACGATTTGGCGGCAAAATTACTAATAAGTTTAAAAAAAACACACCTTTTCCACATTTTCTTTTGTCAGTTTGATAAAAATGCGTAACTTAGTCCCCAATATTGTATCTACTATCAACTAAAAACCTGATAAATATGAAAGTATATCAAACTAACGAGATCAAGAACATTGCCTTGCTTGGCAGTGCGGGTAGCGGCAAGACCACACTTGCCGAGAGTATGTTATTCGAAAGCGGAGTGATCAAGCGCCGCGGCTCGGTGGAGCAGAAGAACACCGTGAGCGATTATTTCCCTGTGGAGCAGGAATATGGCTATAGCGTGTTCTCCACTGTTTTTCATGTTGAGTGGAACAACAAGAAACTGAACATCATCGACTGTCCTGGATCTGACGACTTCGTGGGTGGTGCCATCACCGCTCTGAACGTGACGGATCAGGCCGTAATCCTCGTGAATGGCCAGTACGGTCCTGAGGTAGGTACGATGAATGCGTTCCGCAATACTGAGAAACTGAAGAAACCAGTGATCTTCCTCGTGAACCAGCTCGACCGTGAGCACTGTGATTTCGATGCCATCCTGAACCAGTTGAAGGAGGTCTATGGTCCGAACTGCGTTCCCGTTCAGTATCCTATCGCTACAGGTCCTGGCTTCAATGCCGTGATCGATGTGCTGTTGATGAAGAAATATTCCTGGAAGCCCGAAGGCGGCGCTCCTATCATCGAGGATATTCCCGCAGAGGAGCTCGACAAGGCCAAAGAGATGAAAGCCGCCCTGGTGGAGGCTGCAGCAGCCGGTGACGACACGCTGATGGAGAAATTCTTCGAGACGGAAGATCTGACAGAAGATGAAATGCGCGAGGGTATCCGCAAAGGTCTCGTCACCCGCAGCATCTATCCTGTGTTCTGCGTTTGTGCAGGAAAGGACATGGGTGTGCGCCGTCTGATGGAGTTCCTGGGCAACGTGGTTCCTTTCGTCAGTGAGATGCCTGTCATCCAGAATACTGCCGGTAAGGATGTGCCTGCCGATACTTCTGCTCCCACTTCCTTGTATTTCTTCAAGACAGGTGTGGAACCGCATATCGGTGAGGTGAGCTACTTCAAGGTGATGAGCGGTTGTGTGAAGAGTGGTGATGACCTGACGAATGCCGACCGTGGCTCTAAGGAGCGTATCGGTACGTTATATGCCTGTGCTGGTGCCAACCGTATTCAGGTTGATCAGCTCAATGCCGGTGATATCGGTTGTACCGTGAAACTGAAGGATGTGAAGACGGGTAACACCCTGAACGGCAAAGATGTGGACTACCGCTTCGACTTCATCAAATATCCTAACTCCAAATTCTCACGTGCCATCAAGGCTGTGAACGAGAGTGAGACGGAGAAGATGATGGCTGCCCTGGCCAAGATGCGCCAGGAGGATCCCACATGGGTAGTAGAGCAGTCAAAGGAGTTGCGCCAGATCATCGTTCATGGACAGGGTGAGTTCCACCTGCGCACACTGAAGTGGCGTATGGAGAATAACGAGAAGATCCAGATCGAGTTTGTTGAGCCGAAGATTCCTTATCGTGAGACCATCACGAAGATGGCCCGTGCCGACTACCGTCACAAGAAGCAGTCGGGTGGTGCCGGTCAGTTCGGTGAGGTACACCTCATCGTGGAGCCCTATACCGAGGGTATGCCTGATCCTACATCATTCAAGATCAACGGCCAGGAGTTCAAGATGAACATCAAGGGCAAGGAAGAGATCGATCTCGAATGGGGTGGAAAACTGGTATTCATCAACTCTGTGGTGGGCGGTGCCATCGACCTGCGTTTCATGCCTGCCATCCTGAAGGGTGTGATGGAGCGTATGGAGCAGGGACCACTGACAGGTTCGTATGCCCGTGATGTGCGTGTCATCGTCTATGACGGAAAGATGCACCCGGTGGATTCCAATGAGCTCTCGTTCATGCTGGCTGCACGTAACGCCTTCTCTGCTGCCTTCAAGGAGGCAGGCCCGAAGGTGCTGGAGCCTATCTACGACTTGGAAGTTCTCGTTCCTGCCGACTACATGGGTGATGTCATGAGCGACCTTCAGGGTCGTCGTGCCATCATCATGGGTATGGACTCGGAGGCTGGATATCAGAAGCTTTCTGCCAAGATCCCACTCAAGGAGCTGGCAAGCTACTCTATCGCCCTGAGTTCAATCACCGGCGGTCGTGCTTCCTTCTCCACGAAGTTTGCTTCCTACGAGCTTGTGCCGAACGATATCCAGCAGGCTCTGATCAAGCAGCACGAGGAGGAAATGAAAGAAGAAGATTAATTCTTGTAATCATCAAGGGGCGGGCTTTCCTGCCCCTTTTTCTTTGACTGGTATGAATGCCCCTAACTCTGTGCCCCCTCGGAAATCACGACAAGGGTGTTTCCTTCCCAGCTGTCTGCTGACCACAGGAATCCTCATGGTCATCATCGCAGTGGTGATGCTCTTGTTCGGAATCCTGACGATCACGACATCCGAAGGGATGCACCAGGAGCGGATGCGTGCTAACGAAGACCTGTTGGAAGCTTATTATGCTGATACGGTCAGGATCCACGCCCAACTGGCGGAGTACAGGCGGATTCAGGCAGAAGCGTTGGAGAAGGGTGACACCGTACTGTACCAGGCCATGGAGGATAGTCTGGCCATTGACACCTTCCCTAAACTGTATGTGGGATTCCCCATCGGTGGGGCTTTCGGTCTTGTCGTCATCTTCACGGCTGCTGTTCCTTTAGTAATCGGTGTCGTGCTGATCGTTATCTATTTCTATCGACGAAGGAAAGCACGTCGCTCATGACCTGATCCTTCACAGAATACCTACAGATAGGATTTTCCCCGTAACTTTAGGGAAAATCCTATCGTTGTTTAGGGACAATCCCTTTTCCCCCTTGTGATGATTTCCTATCTTTGCACTTGTAAAGAAGTTCCCATAATCACTATATACCTTCATATTCATGAAGTCTGACAAGGATGCGCCCCCGGCGCATCCTTTTTCATGACCCTCACTCCTCCCATCTTCTTACTCTTTTCTGCCTCCTAATAATTAATAATTCTCAATTATACCCATTCTTTATGGTTAACTAAACAAAAATTAACCGAAATAATTAACGAAATTAATGAGGCATATCGGATAAATTACTATCTTTGCAACCATGAAGAAAACAACGATTCTTGCCATAGCAATTATCATGGGTTTGAGCTTTCTGGCCCTGCTCTACCTTCAGCTGAAATATATCGAGGAGATGGTTCAGATGAAGAAGGAGCAGTTTGACGTGTCTGTCAACAAAGCGCTTTACGAAGCTTCGCAAAACTTAGAGATCAATGAGACCCTGCGTTACATTGAGAAAGATGTCAACGAGTCGGAACGGCGGGCAAACAAACGCGACTCCGTCGGAACAGGTAATAGGATGAATGCAGGTAGCTCGCGACAGTCGCATCAGTTCTCCGTAACTGATGAGGACGGATCATCCTACTCTTATTTCGAGCTCAAGACATCCGCCTACAAACCCTCACAGGTGCCAAAGGCACTGATCCTCCGTAATGATAAGAACTCCATCAACGAGGCCACAAAGTCGATGCGGGAGATCGTGAAGAACCGCTATGTGTATCAGAAGGCATTGCTCGACAAGCTGATCTACCGGATTCTCTATACCGCCAGCAACAAACCTCTGCAGGAACGAATCAACTTCAAGACGCTCGATCAGGATCTGAAGGTGGAACTGATGAATAATGGGGTGATTATCCCGTATCATTTCACTGTGAATACTCAGGACGGACGAGAGGTGTATCGCTGTCCTGACTACTCCGACGAGGGCGAGGAATATACTTATAAGCAGGTGCTCTTCCGTAATGACCCCCAGGAGAGAACAGGTGAGGTGCGTATCCACTTCCCCGACATGAACAGCTATATCTTCTCCAGCGTGCGTTTCATGATACCGAGTATCATCTTCACCTTCGTGTTGCTCATCACGTTCATCATCACCTTGGTGTTAGTGTTCCGACAGAAGAAGCTCACGGAGATCAAGAACGACTTCATCAATAACATGACACACGAGCTGAAGACTCCTATTGCCAGTATCTCACTGGCAGCCCAGATGCTCAACGACGACTCTGTTCCCAAGAGTCCTGCCCTGACGAAACATCTCGGTGGGGTGGTGAACGATGAGTCGAAACGATTGCGGTTCCTCGTGGAGAAAGTGCTGCAGATGTCGATGTTCGACAGAAAGAAGGCGGTGTTCAAGAAAAAGGAACTCGACCTCAACGAGATGGTGGAGACCATCGCCAACTCCTTCACCCTGCGTGTGGAACATACCGGTGGGAAAATCTATACCGATATCGGAGCCGTCGATTCCGCTATCTATGTCGATGAGGTGCACTTCCAGAACGTGATCAACAACCTGCTCGACAATGCCGTGAAATACCGGAAGTCGGACCAGCCGATCGATATCTATCTGAAGACGTGGAACGATAAGGATCGACTCTACCTCTCTATCCGAGATACGGGTATCGGTATCAAGAAAGAGAACGTGAAGAAGATCTTCGACAAGTTCTACCGCGTACATACCGGTAACCGTCACGATGCCAAGGGCTTCGGTCTCGGACTGGCCTATGTGAAGAAAGTGGTTGACCTCCACGACGGGGAGATCAAGGTGGAAAGCGACTATGGCAACGGCACCACCTTCACCATTTCGTTGCCAGTAATCATGAATTAGTAATTAATCAAAGAATATTCACTTTTAAACAGTAAAGACTATGGACGATCAGTTGAAAATCTTATTGTGCGAAGACGACGAGAACCTCGGTATGCTGCTTCGCGAGTACTTGCAGGCAAAAGGCTACAATGCTGAGCTGTGTGTTGACGGCGAGGCAGGATACAAAGCCTTCCTGAAGACAAAGTTTGACATCTGCGTGCTCGACGTGATGATGCCGAAGAAAGACGGTTTCACACTCGCCCAGGAAATCCGTCAGGCGAATGCCGAGATGCCAATCATTTTCCTCACCGCTAAGACGCTCAAAGAGGATATCCTCGAAGGCTTCAAACTCGGTGCCGATGACTATATCACCAAACCTTTCTCGATGGAAGAACTCGTGTTCCGTATTGAGGCTATCCTCCGTCGTGTGCGCGGAAAGAAGAATAAGGAGAGCACCGTCTATCACATCGGACGCTTCACCTTCGATACTCAGAAGCAGCTGCTCACCATCGACGACAAGCAGACGAAGCTCACCACCAAGGAGAACGAACTGCTGGCACTGCTCTGCAGTCATGCCAACGAGATCCTGCAGCGTGACTTCGCACTGAAGACGATCTGGATCGATGACAACTACTTCAACGCACGTTCTATGGATGTGTATATCACCAAGTTGCGTAAGCATCTGAAAGAGGATGATCAGATCGAGATCATCAACATCCATGGCAAGGGGTATAAGCTCATCACGCCGGAGACTGAGTGATGAAGAACTTCTTACAACAACAAGGGGGAATGGCGCTGGTGTTCACCGGTGCCATCCTTTTGCTTGTGAGCTTTCTTACCGGATGGACACGCTATAACAGTGTGCTCCTCCTCTCCCTGTTGCTGATCATTATAGGTATTGTCGTGCATGTCAGACAGATAAAAAGACAGGGAAAGTATTAAATACTGTTAAACATTCGGAAAGATCAAAGTCCAAAGTTCATAGTTCAATGGAAAATGAGTACCTTTGCACCCGCTTTAAGCAAAATATTAATATTTTATCATTTTAAATTAGTATGAATCAATACGAAACCGTTTTCATTTTGACTCCCGTTTTGTCTGATGAACAGATGAAGGAAACGGTCGCTAAATTCAAGAAGATCCTCACCGATAATGGTGCTGAGATTGTGAACGAAGAGACCTGGGGACTGAAGAAGATGGCTTATGCAATTGAGAAGAAGTCAACAGGTTTCTACTGCCTGTTAGAGTTCAAGGCTGAGCCGTCAGTGATTAACACGCTTGAGACTGGATACCGTCGTGATGAGAAGGTGATCCGTTTTATGACAGTGAAGCTCGACAAGTATGCTGCACAGTATGCTGAGAAGCGTCGTAACAAACTTTCTAAAAAAGAGGAGGCATAAACCATGGCAGAACAATCAGAAATCCGTTATCTCACTGCTCCTTCTATCGACACGAAGAAGAAGAAGTATTGCCGCTTCAAGAAGAGTGGTATCAAATATATCGACTACAAGGATCCTGAGTTCCTCAAGAAGTTCCTCAACGAGCAGGGTAAGATTCTTCCCCGTCGTATCACTGGAACATCTCTGAAGTATCAGCGCCGTGTGGCTCAGGCTGTTAAGCGTGCTCGCCAGATCGCACTGCTTCCTTATGTGACTGACATGATGAAATAATTAAAAGGAGGATTGCATAATGGAAATTATACTGAAAGAAGATGTTATCGGCTTGGGATACAAGAACGATATCGTGAATGTGAAGAACGGCTATGGCCGAAACTATCTGATCCCTTCAGGAAAGGCTGTGATCGCTTCTCCGTCTGCTAAGAAGATCCTTGCAGAGAATCTTCGTCAGCAGGCTCATAAGCTCGCTGCGCTGAAAGCTGCTGCTGAGGATCGTGCCAAGGCTCTCGAGGGCGTGGCTCTGGTGATTGCCGCCAAGGTGTCTGCCACAGGTGTTACCTATGGTAGCGTAGGTGCCGCTCAGGTTGCTGAGGCCCTGAAAGCTCAGGGCATTGAGATCGATCGTAAGATCATCACGATGCACGAGGCTAAGAAGGTGGGTGACTACGAGGCTACTGTTCACTTCCACAAAGAGGTTGAGGTGAAGGTTCCTGTAAAGGTGGTCGCTGAGAACGCTCCTGCTGTGGAGGCCGCTCCTGTTGAAGAGGCTCCCGTAGAGGAAGCACCTGTTGAAGAGGCTCCTGCTGTAGAGGAGGCTCCCGCTGCTGAATAACTTTGCGCTGTAAAGCACAATCGATAGAGTCCCGGGCATGGCAACGTGCTCGGGATTTTTATTTCCACAAGGCTTGTGAATGGGGAACCCCGCAAAATACTTCTCCATTCACTTGGAACTTTCGAAACAATTCTATATCTTTGCAAACGAGTAAATGAAAGAAGATGTCAAGAAACAACTGTTTCGTAAGCTGAAGAAGGAGAACTGCCTCTGGTCTTACGATGTGTCGAAGATGAAGTCCATTTCCGACGAGTCGCTTATTGAACATGTGCTCTTATACCTTGACATCGATGATATCAACAAACTCTTCCCGCTTTTTGGCTATAAAAAGGTAAAACGAGTTTGGTTGGATCGTGTTGCTCCTCAGGGGGCGATGTTCCGTCCTTTCAACATCCTCTATGCTTGGTATTATTTTGGTGCAAAACGTCCTGAGGCATACGTCAAGAGCATAGAAACCCGTCATATGAACCGATTAATGGCAACTCATCAAAGAAAAGGAGTTTGAAGAACTGAAACCCTTTTATGATGTAACGTCTGATGACATCCAAGAGTTTATCAAGGCAAAGATATTGGAGTCCAAGGAAAATACATCGGATTAATCTGCATGATCCGCGTCATCCGCATGACATATTCTTCTCTACAAAGTCGATAAGCCAAAGGCTTTTCAAAGGGTTGCGGTGTAAATATGGTAACTATTTCCGCATTTTCCGTTCACTTCTGTTTCTTCCGTTGTTAAATGATTATTCGATCTCCATAAGCCTTGTGAATGGTGTACCCCGCAAAATTCTTCCTCATTCACTTGGAACTATACTGATAAAATGAATTGTTGGTTCTGCGCGCAGCGCATTCCCTCAATTTTGACCACACCCCCTTTATGATGATTTCCTATTGAATGGTAGCATCACCACGTCCAGATAGAGGTGTCTGGTGAATTTGCTCTTTGCTTGGTAGTTTGATTCCCGAATGCATCCTTTGACTGTGTTGAACTGCCAATGGTTGTCCCATTTGCATTCTGATAGGTTGTCTTTCTGTTTCCAAACGCATCAGTGCTTGTGGTCGATGAACCTGTTCGCTGTCCTGTTGCAGAAGAATAGGTGGTGCGTGTATTCCCAAAGGCATCTGTTGTTGACATGGACGTTCCTGTTGTTCCACCATACTTGTTTTGGTATTGTGTTGTCGTGTTACCAAACTGATCCATCGATGTATAGGATGAACCTATCACCTGTCCGTTGCGATCCTGATGAACCGTTTTCTTCTTTCCAAACGCATCTGTCGTTGTTGTTGATGTTCCTGTAACATTACCATATCGGTCCCGATGCGTGGTTTTTTGATTCCCGAATGCATCCGTCCGTGTTGACGAACTCCCCACATCATGACTCTGTGCAAAAGCAGCAACGGTCATGAGGGAAATGGTTAATAGCAATAATAATCTTTTCATGGTCGTAGAGTTATCTTCTTTTACGTTGTTTAATCTTCTCATTTAAGGCTCTTAACGCTATCTCAGCATCCCTGTAGTTGTTCTTGATGCTTGTCTTGTAGTCATTTTTCGCGGCTTTCAGATTCCCCAGACTTTCATAAGCAAATCCTCTGATGAAATACAACATGCCGCAATAGTATCCCGTTGATAGCGCCTCATTCACATATTTGATAACATCATACCATTGCCCGGCGTTGTATGCCTCAACAGACAGGTCACTATAATAGTTGTAGTTCTGCATGCGAATGCCTGCAGTCTCCCGGTAGGCATTGATGAGCGTGTTCATCATCCCGGTGTCATACAAATCAGCCTGTGGAAACAATGTGTCCTGAGCGTGGCAACCAAGTGCCATTGCGCACCATAATGCCATAGTAATTATTCCTTTCTTCATATCTTGTAGTTGTTTTAGTTCGCTGCAAAGATAACTGATGATTGAAACACTTCCAAGGAAAAACAAATAACAAGCCTTGTGAAAATGACATTTTTCTGTAGAATGATTGCAAGTGTAAATAATTTGTCGTATATTAGCACAAAACTGTCAAACATGCCTACGAATAATATATTTACTGGAACAAGGGTTAGGACTACATTCGTGAACCTCCCTGATAACGAGTTGTACTTCTTTTATGCTTTAATTACTTTTTTCTTAGTCTATCCTAGCAGGTTCACTTTCACAACCTTGTTGTTGACTCTTTTTCGGGCTTTCTACTTCCTTTTATACCAAAATTGAAGAAAAGGTAACAAGAATTTGAAGAAAATATGTAATTTTGCAGGAAATCAACGAAATAATACGAAAAAAGATGAAGTCAAGTATCAAAACAATAAAATTTCTCGTAGTGTTTTCAGTTGGTCTTCTGCTGATTACCTACTGCATTTCGTTGAATGACGAGAATAGATGGATTGTTCTAAATACACCTTGGATGTCTAACATTTTTGCGTTTGCAATAGCTGGAGGATCACTTGCAAGTTTACTTATCGTGCTTGCTTGCGAATTACAAAAATATCAATATATTAAGCGCCAAACAGAAGATTATTTATTTGGTCAGTTGTTTTCCCTTTATGCACAAGTCACCATTATTCATTACAATATAAAGCGCCAGTTAAACAACATATCCTCGCCGGTACCGAGCAATCTTATTGACGAAATTGCAAATAGAGGGAAAATGTTTTTAACAAGTCTTACTTCCATTGATTATTTCACTTTTTACAAGCACAACACAATAAATAAACAATTGATTCTGTTAAGAGGAGGCTATGGTACACGAATACAACATTTCTTGCAAAATACTTTGTTTTTGAATATGGCTATTAGCGAAGATAAGATAGCAATACTAAAACAAGGGCAAGATGGGCCAATAACATCCAATATGCCAAATACACATAAAACATTAATTAAAATATTAAAGGATTCCTCCCCTGTTCTTTCCTTCATAGAGGAGTCCTTAGATATTGTTGACAAAGAATGTAACAGTCGCTACCATTGGAGTGAACTTAAAAGAAACGTTATTATGGGAGAAGAGAATTATGTCTCTGCTGATTTAGAATCCTATTTAGAAACCAGTTATTCATTTTAAGGAAAAGGAGATATGAAACGTTTATTACTTTTATTAGCTTATCTCACATGTCAGATTTTATGTTTTGCACAAATAATAGAGAATCCAGTATTTGATAGATCTGACGACCCTTCATTCAGAATAAAGGAAGTTAGAATAACTACAGATACTACGTATGTTGTATGCTCATATCATGCAGAAGATAACTCTTGGGCAAATGTATTTAACGAAACAGTTTTGGAAGACATTAATAATGGGACAAGATATAAAATAATTAAAGTATCAGGAATTCCATTTAGTCAAGATAAAAGGTATTTCATTGATCCAGAGGATATTCAAGTTACTTTGTTTTTCCCTCATATACCTGCTTCGACAAATAGAATTAATATAATAGAAAATGTTGATAATAATGGATTCAATGTTTATGGAATAGATCTTAAAAATAATTATGCAAATAAATACTCTTATAATGATATTGTGGATTTTCACAAATCTCTTAATTCTATGGTAGAGAATAAAGATTGGGGGGCTGCAATAAGTTTTACGATGAAGCAATTGGAGGCATCTCAGTATGTGTATGGTGTGCAGTCTCCTGAAAGTTCAATGGCCATGTGTAATCTTTGTAGGGCGTATTATGAAATAAAAGACTATGATAAGGCGATTGAATGGGGAAAGAAAGCAATAAATATATTAAATGTATCGCCAAAAGATTCTTTATATTTAGAAGTGCTTGCCACGGCCTATAAGTGTGTAGGAAACTCTTTTAGAATGAAAGGACAGGAACTTGAATCATCGCAGTATATTGACTTTTCTTTATCAATACGAAAACTGATAACTAGTAATGTTAAACTTAACTATGTAGAGTTCATTCAAGCTTTGGCTTTGGATTATTACCACAATGAAGAATATCCCCAAGCACTCTTGTACGGAAAAGAAGTCGCTAATATTTATGAAACAAAATACAATGAGAATAGTTTGAAATATGGATGTGACTATATAAATTCTCTTATAAACCTGTGTGAGTTTTATCAGAGGGTTGATCAATTTGATGAGGCTTTTAAAATTGGAAAACATGCATTAGAATTAGTAGGCTACATCAAGTGTGATGAAAAGCCATGGTTGAGATATGCTATATATAACAATATTGCTACGGCCTTAGCTACTTTAGGAAAGATTGAAGAAGGAATTAACTATTTGGAAACAATTATCAATGAATCTCCCAACATTCAAAGTGAAAGATTAGTTTTGACATCAAGAATGTTATTGGCTAATATGCTATTAGAATGTAATCAAGATACAATAAAAGCCATTGATGAGTACAAATCTATCTTAAGAACAATAACAGAGAGTATGAAAATGGGAAAACCGAGGAACGACGAATACATAGCTGTCTTAGATAAACTATATAATGTTTATAAAAGAAAGGATAGAGATATGGCATCGTTTTATCTTGAAAGAATAATTCGATTTCAAAAAGAAAAGAATGGAGACGAGTCAATAGCATATGCCAATTCTCTCCTTGAATCTGTGATTTATTCATTCACTGAATCTATGCTAAGTGATCAGGACATAGACAGTACATGTAATAGTATTGATAGTTTATATTATAGTTTGCGAAAGTCGTTAGATATTATAAAGAGGCATCTGAACAATTCGAAATACTACATGTCTAAATCAAAAAGATCTGTATATTGGAAGAGGTATGAAAGTGTGTTTACCTGGCTAATACCTACAATGTGTGGGATGATGCATTCCCCTAAGTGGAATTGCTTGGCATACGATGCTTCACTTTTCCATAAAGGTATGTTATTGTCTTCTGAACTAGATTTCAAAAACACTATTCAATTAAGTAATGACACAACGCTGAATAAGATATACATTAATTATGTAAATGACCTCAAACTATTAGAAAAACAGCTTTCTCTTGATCATTCTACAATTGATATAGATTCATTAAAGGAACAGATCCAAAGTGCCGAACATTTCTTGTCAAAGGAGATCTCAGGTTTTGATAGGTATAATAAAGGTACAAATATAACTTGGACGGATGTTAAGAACCAATTAAGTGATGGTGATATTGCTGTAGAAATAGTTTCCTATGAGGGACTTGATGGTGTAACAACATATTATGAGGCCTATGCTATCAGTAACAAGTCTGAATATCCGAGACACGTATTCTTGTTTACTGACAAGGAACTAAAAGAGTTGATGAATCTTGATAGTCTGGATTATTGGGAGAACTTTGCAGATATTATTTGGATTAATGATAGCCTAAACAGCCTTGCAAAAAAAATTAATAAGATATATTTTTCCCCTTCAGGTTTGCTTAATGCTATTGGCATTGAGTATATACCTTTTGCTAATGATTTAAACAGGGATGAAAAGTGTGAAATGATTCGGCTTTCCTCAACTCGAGAACTATGTATGACAAAAGATAGAATAGCTATCGAGAATGCGTGTATATATGGTGGACTAGACTATAATAACGTAGCTACAAGTCCTAAGAATGAATCGGATGAGAGTTATGGTTTATCTCCCTCTGCTATCGAATCTATATTGTCAAGGGGGGGATTTGATAATCTTCCTGGTTCTAAAAAGGAGGCAGAACAAGTAGAATTAGAACTAGCAAGACAATCGATTAATTGCAAACTATATAATGGTATTTATGGAACAGAAAGTTCTTTCAAAGAATTATCTGGTACGCCAATTAATCTACTACATCTTTCAACACATGGAATGTATATTCATAATGAGAAAGACAGTCTAATTGAAGAAAACAACTATCGTTTTGTTTTTTCTGATAAAACACCTTATATTGATGATGAAGACAAGAATTTGTCGCGCTCGTTCTTGGTCATGTCGGGGGGTAATGCTCTGATTCATAGAGATAGCATTTCCGTTAATACTGAGGATGGTATATTGACAGCTTTGGAGATCTCCCATCTTGACTTCAGTAATTTGGATCTTGTGGTTCTTTCAGCGTGTGAAACAGCATTAGGAGTAATTGACTACGAAGGTGTGTATGGTCTTCAGCGTGGGTTCAAAAAAGCCGGTGCTAAAACGATTCTTATGAGTACAGACAAAGTGGATGATGAGGCTACGAGAATTCTGATGGTTGAGTTCTATCGGAATCTGATGAGTGGTAAAACGAAACGTCAATCGCTTAAGGATGCTCAACAATCTCTGCGAAAGGTTGAAAACGGGAAATATGATAATCCTAAGTATTGGGCATCGTTTATTATGTTGGATGGACTATTTTAAAGTAGTGCTGTGGCGCATCGATACATCGCCACAGCACTTGCATTCAAACAAAAATGCTTTTGAGGATACTACAAAAAGAGGATAGTAAGGATAAAAATAAATCCAAGAATTTACAGGAGCTAATCACCTTCTTATCTTCTTTTTTGCAATTCTCCGTGCATCCGACTCTTTGGTGCACGTAAGAAATCTTAACATTTTTAAATGTAATCTCAAGTTTTTTGTAAAAATAATGCCATTTAGCCATAATATTGTTTTATAGCTTTCCTTTTAAGCTATTTACTTAAACAATACTTCTGGCTCATGGCTCTCTTAGGAAGATGAACGATTTTCGTTCACGTTGCAAAGGTAGTAATAAAAGTTGGTATCACCAAATCTTTACCAAGATTTTTGCATCCTCAATATGTGCGCCACTATAAATGCCAATAAACGTAAGTGGGCATCTGTTGTCAACGAGGTTTTGATTGCGCCCTCTTCCCCTTGCTCAGCTGTCCACTTAGGAACTTCTCTATCTGTTTGATATGTTCTTCCATGTTTCTCTCGTTTCCCATGAATACACTTGATGTTTTTGGTGTAACCAAAGAAAGGGGAAAACAAGGTTGAGGATAGCACTGATAAGCAGGACTAACAAGAAAACTTTATCATTAATTCCATACAACAACTGGTGAATGCTTCATTCCATTGAATGTCTGTGGTTGTTAATGTTGGAAGGAATATACAAAACCCTTGAAGCCATATAGACTTCAAGGGGGCATTTAGCGGAGTAGAAGATCAAGCAATGATACTATGATACTAATCAGTGTTACAATCAACGAGACATATTCTATCCATTTCGTTGGCTTGGTGCTCTGACTAAACCGCTCCACGTTTGCCATTTGAATAAAAATATTAATACTCATATTTTTATTGTTTTTGGCTCCGTGGCTTAAAGCTCCTGGAGCAAAGTTAATAAAACTTCATGGCTCAAAGGCTCTCCAGAAGATGAACGAGTTTCGTTCACGTCTGCAAAGATACAACTTTTTATTGAGAAATGGAATAACCACTTTGTTTTTATGCAGCATAATATAGAAAGGGCAGGTTAACCTGCCCTCGATTTACATGTTCGTAATCTTTTCATTAGGCTCTTTATCACGACTTTCCCATCCTTTATAATGCTGACATAAAAGTCTGGAGTCTAATACCATCCTTCATGATATAAGATGTAGCCTCTATAGGCTATGTCAGTAAATGCCATAAGCACATCATGGTGGTTGATTACGAACCGCTCAATCTTTTGACAAATTGACTGAGCCCATTTTAAAAGCTCAGTCTACAAAGAATTAATAATCTTCATATTATAAAATTTTTAAAATGAGTAAATCTGGCATCAAGAGGAGTCGAACCCCTTAGATTGTCAGTCTAGCACCTTGCCAATGCTGGTGCAAAGATACTACTTTTTCGAAAATAAACCAAGCATTACTCTTAAAAACAGCCAGCACTTTTTTCATAGGTGCTGGCTGTCTTCAGGTGGCAGGATTACCTGCAGGTACTGCGATTACTCTGTTGGGAATCTACGAATCCAAACATTGCTGCACTCGGGATTTGTGCATTTCAATTCGACCTGCAACTCTGGTCTTCCCTCAACGATTATGTATCGTCTATTAGTCTCGACCATCTGGCTTTTACAAAAGAAACATTTTTCTTGCATATGAACCAAATTTAAAAGTTAATACTATGCGGCTCTCCGTGCACCGCGTTATAAGCAACTTACATTGGTTCAAGACTCGAGTATGGAGCAGAAACCGGAGCCGTTTCCGTGGCAAAAGTACAAACAAAAGTTGGAAAAGCCAAATCTTTACCAGGGTTTTTGTTGTTTCAATATGCATACCACGATAAAAGCACAATTTCGGAAGCTAGTATCTGTCGTCAATAATGTCTTGAATGCCTTCTCTTCCTCCATGCTCAACTGCCCTCTCAGGAACTTCTCTATCTGATCAATATCTTCTTCCATGCAGTATCTGTTTTTACCCTTAATACACCATGCTAAGAAAAGGTAATCAAAAAAAAGGAGAACAACCTTGTGATTGTCCTCCCAATTACTATCTATAGGTCTTGCAGTTTCCTTATCAACTCTTCTGCTTTATTATATATAGGTGTATCCTGATTGTCGGCTTTGAGCTTTTGTAGAATAGAGATGGCTTTGTCAATCTGGTCATCCTTTACGTATGCCAAGGCGAGATTCCATGCTATATCATTAGCATAGGCGTTATAGGTGAAATCACCATCAAGAGATTGATAGATAGGCTCAAGTTCTATGATAATGCCAGACATACTTCTGTTCTCTTGAATCTGGTTAAACAAGTTGTATAGATGGGCAACAGTAGCGGAATCAACGTCACCACGCGAAATATCAGACATATCATACTCTGAGTAATATGGAGATACGGTAGCATCGAGCGCTCTATATCTGTGTCCTTTATAGATGCCAAAGAAAATGGCGAATACTGCTGCAACAGAGCAAGCCCACCAAAGGATTGGACGTACTCTCGACTTATCCGTGTTCTCTTTGATGATGGATGCTTCTCTTGCAGAATTCTGGTCTTGAAGTCCCTTGATGAGCGAGGTTATGGCCATTGTACGGTTGCGCAATTCGGGATTCTGGCGAATCTCCTGCTTAAAAGCCGTCTCTTCCTCTGTAGTCATCTCGCCACGAAGGAATGACTCTATTCGCTCATCGATGCCATCTATCTTTATTTCATCGTTCTTATCCATAGATTCTGTTCATTAGTTCGTTATACTTGTTGCGGAATTTCTGCATGCACTTATACTTCTGTGTCTTAACAGAGTTGGCATTGGCAAATCCGAACATATCCGCAATTGTAGTTGTCGTGAGGTTATCCCAGTAATACCCTTGAAACACATTTTTACAAGTATCGGGCATGGACTCTAAGATTGTAAGGACAATCTTTTCGGAGCGAGATATCTTCTCTGCTTCTTCATCCTCAGTACAGAGCTGGTAGAGTTCGTCTATCTTGTCTGGACGGAAAGAATCCTTATTGGTAAGTCTGTTATCATCAAACAGTGGAACAACCTTCTTCTGTTTACCCAAGAATTTTAACGTCTGGTTGATACAGACACGCAGGAAGTATGTGGAAAGTGAACTTGTGAGATTTGTAAGTTTCCCATCACGAATATTCATGAAGAGTGCGACTGATGACTCTTGATAAATATCGCTTAGGTCATCATCTGAGACAGAAAAAGTCTTTCTCAGGTATGCAAGAACCTTATTTTTCTCGTCAGAGATAAATCGGTTAAGTTCGATATTTTGTAAATTAATCTCTTTAACCATTTCAGTTACTTGTTTCCGTTACAAGGTTCTGATTGTTAGGCCATTTTCTTGTCTCAATAATAGAACGTTTTACTTTCTCAACAAATTCATGGGCATTAGTTGAAAGCGAGTAACCAGACAATGTCTGTGCAATGTTGTACGAAAGAGGGCCATAGCGATTTCCGTCAACTTTGATTTCAGTATTTATTTGGTCAGAGCGGCATGCTTCAAGAAACATCACATTGGCCAGTTTGGCAGAAGCTTCAATCTGGTAATGTGTTTTCTTGATGGTTGAAGCCCTAAAAATCTTATTATTATAAGTAAAGCCTACACTTGTTCCCCTAACCGTTTCATCATTAGTCCTGGAAGATGTGCCTGCATGGCAAGCGTCTATAATGACATAAAGGAAACCTGTAGGGCCGATCTTGTCCCGTAACCTCTTTACAAATTGATTTAATTGGTCATCTATAAGATGGTTTTTACCTTCATATACTCCTCTTTTATAAAGCTTATATGCATCAATGGGTACGATGGCTTCATCCCATCCATCTGCTTCATCACCATTAAGATCCTCTACGGGTTGTCCATGTGTAGAGAAATGAATATAGACAATATCACCCTTCCGGGTATTGTTAATAAAACGTGACAACTGGGATGTGATATTCTTATATGTGGCTTGTTCATCTAAAACAGAGGTCAAAACAAAACCTTGTTTTTTCAGGATAGGGCTCAAAAACAGGACATCTTTTACTCCATTGATGTTATTCCACTGATAACCTGTCAGTGCTGTATCATAGTGAGATATTCCCACCAAAAATGCCCTCTTCCGTTGAGCATAACCAACAGAAGAAAGAAGCATAGCTACAATTATCAGGCATGTCCTGAGTCTCATACTTGAACTTTTTTCTGCAAATATACATTTTTTTTTTGATATGGCGGTTACCTTCCCTCTTTTTCTGGTATAAAGGGCAAAGAAACAACAATTAATAACAATTTAAATGACAACAACAATGAAAAGAGTTTTTTTACACATCAAGAGGTTATTCAGAAAGTTCTGGTTCTTCATGTTTTTTGTAGCAGCGATGTCTCCCATAATAGGACTGGGAGTGCTGATAGTCGCAACGATTATCTCCATGTTATTCTTCAGTGATCCTAAAGAAGAGAATGATCTTGCAGACTACTTTACTGAGGAGGAACTTAGAAAAATCCAGTCGGACGAGGAAGTCGATGAGGAGGAGTATTTGGTATTGTTAGCAAAATATCAGACTTACCAATGTCCAGTAAAAGTTGATCAGATAACGACATGGACGAGTTCAGAGGTAACAAAGGACTCTTATATTCTCCACTATGAAATCTATGACAAGTGGCATGCGTATGGCGAGATTGATACGGTTGCATTGAGAAACAACATCTTATCAGGAATCAACAAGGATGACAACCAGATGCAGTGTATAATCGCCACCAACAGGAATCTGGTATTTCGTTATTGGAATTGTCAGGATGAGACCCTTTATGATATTGTTCTCACTCCAGAAGACCTTAAAAGATAAATAGAGAATATAGAATAATGTAATAGTATTTAAAAAGTTACAGTTATGGCACTAATGAAATTATTCGGCGCTAAGCCAAAGGAGAAGGTAGATATGATACCGATTTTGACAGAGGGACCTAACGTGAATGGAAAAGAGGATAAGGAACCTGTGGAAGACGAGAAGGATGATACTAAGCGTATTATAACTATCACTTGGGGGACGGGTATGCCTATCGACGTAATCTTTAACTTCATTCACAAGAACTTCGAGGAAGAAGGATTCCAAGATGCTTTGGTTAACAGTGATGTTTCTTATTGTGAGGCAAAAGAAAGAATTATTCGCAACGATATGGAGATGCTGTTTAAACGTATCATTCTACGATATAAGAAAAACATTAAGGAGATAGACGTGAAAATAGAGAATGCTCTTAAGATATTAGCTCTTGGCGCAGTAAGCAGATTGCAAGCACAACGTCAGATTTATGAAGAGCATCTTTCTGAGATAAGTGAGATGCAAACTCTTCTTGACAACAACGACTCAAAAATGTTAACTATGATTGATTCATATCGTAGAGGCTTTGTCAAAGGGGTTAATGCTGAGTCAATCAACTTTATCGACAACATTTAAAATGCAGGATTATGAACACATTAAGAAATATTGGATGTTTTCTTATCGGGTGGGACAAGAATATCTTGAAAGAATGCGGTGAGGCTAGTTTGCGTCAATATAGGAAACTGTTATCTGCCATCTGTATCATGATGGTGCTTTGGGGAACTATTGGTTATTGTTTTGCTGATAGGTATATCAATATCGAATCGTTCGTACTGAAGGTTTGTGTCTCTTTCGTTTTTATGTTTATTGTGCTCTGCGTCGAACGGGTGATAATCTTGACGGTTGGCAAAGCGCACTTGATGAGTCTGATGAGAGTACTTCTTGCACTCTGTATGGCAATTTTAGGATCCAGTGTTTTCGATCAAATGATATTCAGCAACGACATCCAGCAAGCTATTCAGGAACATCGTGAAAACATGATAAGTGAAACCATTACAAAAAGACTCTCGATATATGATAGTGATATTCATCGTATCACTCAGGAAATGGACACCTTGAGTAAAGCGACTCTATTATTAAATGAAGAATTGCAGAGGAGACCTGTTATCAAAGGTACAAATGTCTCAATGCAAGAACAATTTGTGGGAGTTGATGATAACGGCAAACCAAAGAAGGTAAGAACGCAGACAGTCAACACTGTGACTTTGGCAAATCCACTGGCTGAACAATTGAAGGCCAACAACGACCAAATACAAATCTATTCTACCCAATTGGAACAACTCAGGCAGGATAAGAAACAGGTTGCAGAGACAGTAAGAGCAGAAGTATGTCAACGGGCACCAGGCTTTATTGAGGAACTGGAAGCAACACTTAGGGTCGTATCACAAAGTCCTGTATCTCTGGTATTCTACTGTATCCTATTTTGTTTCCTTACATTCCTTGAACTATTTGTATTGACAATTAAAATGGGAGAAAATAAGTGTGACTATGAATTGATTGTTGAAAAACAACTGTATATGAAGAAGAGCCTTATTGACCAGACCATACAAAGTGTATTAATTAAGAAATAGTATTATTAACAATAAAACAAAACAATTATGAAAAGAGAATATGATGATAGTCTTTATGACTTCGAAGACGATGAGGATGTTGTTTTCGAAATGGAAGATGACGACGAGTGTGATACATACGAGTGCGAAGGCTATGAGTGGACAATGGAAGACTCCTGGGATGCCTTAACTGATGGGATGTATGGAGATATGCCCAATAATCCAATGGATTACGATTTGATGATGGATGCAATGGGATTCTAAATACTATTCTACTATGAACAGGCTATTTAATAAGAGGTGCCCTACAGAACTAATACAGTTCCACTGCTTTGTTCTCTTGGATGAGGTGAAGGAGAAGGTCCGTATGTTGAGAGCGTATGGTGTTGATGAATCCGATATTTTAGATGCGATGAATGAGGAGGAACTGTTTCCGCAGTTGGTGGTAACCAAAGACTATAAGATTTTTTTAATAACGGATGAGAGAAGGAGTGAGGTGAAGATGGAGCCATTGGTAAAGGCAGTCTATTTGTTGTTCCTCTCTCATCCTGAGGGAATCGTATTGAAGTGCTTACCCGACTATCGAGAGGAACTAATGAGGATCTATCTGTTGCTAAGACCCGTTGGACTGACCGAAAGAGTACGGAAGAGCATCACGGACGTGACCGATCCCACTCACAACTCCATCAATGAGAAATGTGCAAGAATCAGGAATATCTTTTCAGATTGTCTCTCTTCCAATGTCGTCAAGTACTACGCTATTTCTGGTAAACGAGGTGGGACTAAAAAGATTGAACTTGTCAGAGATAATGTAATCTGGCAATGCAAAATGCCCTTTCCACAAGGCTTGCGAACATGAATCGTTAGGAATCAGTCATTATTTTTATTATATTTGCAAAAAAAAGGAAAGTATGGTATATCATATTGTTTTAATCGTATTCGTTGCGGCTGTTATGTATCAGACTTATCTCTACTATCGTGATGAAAGGAAAGATTGTTACGGTGGTGGTTTGGGTGTTCCCGTTGAGGAACATACTCCCGTACAGGTGCCAGAGCAACAAGAATCAATTATACAGAAAGAAAGGGAAACGGATATGGAAAAGACTATGGGAACAAGGGAACTGGTGTTTCAAACGCTGAGTAGAATAGGTTGTGAATACAGGGAGGATGAATATAACAGGATCCTTTTCATGTATCAGGGGGAGCCGTTTATGATTATTGCGAACGACGGCTCATTCTTTATCGATGTGTATGATAATTGGTGGTATAGTCTTTCCACGTATTGCGAGGTGGAAGAGTTTGCCCGATTGCAGAAGGTGATCAATCATGTAAATGCTTTCGTGAACGGTACTGTGCTATACACGATCCATCAGGAATCTGAGCAGATTGGTGTTCATACCATGAGGAACATACTGTTCATCCCTGAGATTCCGAAGATTGAATCATACTTGGTCAGTGTGCTGAACGATTTCTTCAAGACCCAACGTTTGGTCGTGACCGAAATAGAGAAGATGAAAGTGAAAGAAGAACAACTGTAATTGATCAGTGATCTTTTACTAAGTGGAAGAGGGAGATAAACAAAGGAACAGATAACATGAAGAAGTATAAATGGGGTATAGTTGCATTGGCGGTTGTGGCGAGCTTTGTTGCTTGCACCCAGTCCAAAAACAAGGAGAATGATAGTGCCAATAGCACCCTGACGAAGGAACGTCAGGCGGAAGACTCAGTCCATACACAGCAGAAGGAAGGGATTGAAGTTAATGAGGATGAAGAAGATACTTTCAGGGAGAGCATGAGGATATTCAAAGCATCCGACAGGGAACTGTATCTTGAACGTGACTCATCTGCCACCTATTGCTTTACTGTGAAAAAGGGTGTGAGGGAAATGGTGAAGTTCGGAAATATGTACCTCGATGACGGCCCTCCCAGTCTAACCTATTATAAATATAGCAAATACATATATATTGTGGGTGATATCAACCCCAACAGCAATGGGTGGACCTGCCGGTTCTTTCTATATAGAATCAATACCGATGATTTTTCCATGAAGTTAATCGATGCGGGAGCAGCGATACGTTTCACTCCTAAGGAAATCGTCATGACAGAGGCAAGACTCACGAATGAAGATAAGGCAGAATGCACCGCTGATGAAATCTGGGTGATGCACGATGTGCACTATGACATCAACGGCCATAGAACCCGTGAAGAGAAGAAAGAATATGATTGTAGGGAGCTGGAACACCGATACGGGGAAGAACTTGTTAATTCCAAAGGTGTTGAATAGGTATCTTTATCCATTAAAGTATGTACGGAAGTATGAACTGCAAAGAATAGAATGATTGAGGATAAATAACCACTCTTTGCACTTGGAACTTTCGAAACTATTCTATATCTTTGCAAACGATATTATTGTTATGGGTGTAACTTACGACAATTCAGAGAAGAAGTTTGTGTTCGATTTCGAACATGATGGTACTGAGGACATTGTCAGTCTGACAGGCAATGGCTATCAGGTTGAGGCATTTGGTAAATGCTTCTACTATGGTTATGAGTTCTCTGAACAAGTGGATGGTTCCGTTCGTAGTGCGTTTATCAAGTATGTTAAGTTTTCAGAAGAGTTGCATAATCCGTACCCTTAGAATCCTTAACGAAGATAACGAAATCACCATTTTCAGCCTCATAGGCCGTAAGGATTTGATGGCAGAATCGTTATAGGTGAGGTACTATGCCATCACAGGCCCTATGGCCTACGCCTATTACAAGAAAATGCCCGATGCCTTGGTCTATCAGGCCATGAAGAAAGCTAAGAGACACGGCAGAACAGACGCAAGTACAGTTCAAAGAGCGTGTGATTCGTGACAAAATACAGAGTGTGAAAAACTTGCAAAGTAGTAATAACGAATTAAAAATCTTTTAGAATCAATGGAAGAAAACAATAAAATACTCATTTATACGGATGGCAGCGGGCTTACGAAAATAGACGTGAAACTGGAAGAGGACACACTGTGGCTTACGCAAGCTCAGATGTGTGAACTCTATCAGACGAGCAAATCGAACGTAAGTGAGCACATTAAACACATCTTTGAAGAGGGTGAACTGCAGGAAGAAGCAGTTGTTCGGAAATTCCGAACAACTGCCGCAGATGGCAAGTCGTATCTAACAGCATTCTATAATCTGGACATGATCATTGCCCTTGGATATAGGGTGCGCTCCATCATTGCAACACGGTTCAGACAATGGGCAACGGAACGGCTCAAAGAATATATTGTAAAGGGGTTTACGCTCGACGATGAAAGGCTGAAAAAACTAGGTGGAGGTGGATACTGGAAGGAATTACTCGAACGCATCAGAGACATACGTGCCACTGAAAAGGTGCTCTACCGACAAGTGCTGGAAATCTATGCAACAAGTATTGACTATGATCCAAGGGCAGCCGTATCACAGGAGTTTTTCAAGAAAGTCCAGAACAAGATTCATTATGCCATTCATGGACACACGGCAGCAGAATTGATAGTGGAGCGAGCTGATGCCGAGAAAGACTTCATGGGGCTTCTCACTTTCAAGGGGAATCAACCTACTCTGGTTGAGGCTAAAACAGCAAAGAACTATCTTGATGCAAAGGAACTTAGGGCTATGGGACAACTGGTTTCCGGTTATCTGGACTTTGCTGAACGACAAGCGGAACGTGAGCAGCCAATGACCATGAATGACTGGGCTAACTATTTGGACCGCATTCTTACTATGTCAGGAGAGCAACTGTTGCAAGGGGCTGGCAGCGTATCACATGAAGAAGCAATGGAACATGCAACAAATGAGTATCGCAAATATAAACAGCGAACCATTAGTGACGTGGAACAGGACTATCTTGATGCCATAAAGCGGATAGGCAATATAGGGAAGAAAGAAGGATCCGATGAGGATGAACATACTTCATGAAGGCGATAGGGGAGAGACTTGTAAGCCAAAAGGCTTCGAAGTTTGTGTAACATCCTTATCGAGACTAATATAAAGGAAAGTCAAGTTCTAGGAAAAACTGATGATTGCTATGAAAAAATAGGATAGACTGGAGATCGTAATTCGCACATGATTTCCAGAACTCTTTCTGCACTGCCACTACGAAACTTTAAAGGTAGCGTACGCAATTGTACCAGCACTGGATAACATCCCAAATCCGCCAGGAACGATATGGTTACCGATACAATAAGTGTTCATATAATAAATAACGTACAAAAACTACAGAATATGGAAGGAAACAAGTTGGTAAAACAACTATTGCGTTCTAAATGCAGATCCGCATCTTACGAGAATCGTCCACGACCTCTTCCAAAAAAGTTGAGGAAGTACATGCAATCGGATTGTGTATTGGATGAACGCAATCATACAGTGTCAATAGCTGAGTATAACTATATGCACAATACAAACTATAGCTTGGATGATGTATATGGTAAGGGTTATATGGATTCTTTGCCTGAAGATGAAAGAGATACTATTGCCACTTGCGGTAAACTGAAGATTCAGGATGATCTCCCCGACACCTTATATACAAGAGCATCGGTGGCTTTGGGAAGAGGTATTGTTGATGGAGACTTCGATGAGTTTGAGTCATTGTCATAAAGGTGACCTGCTTGACTGCCCGTTAGAGTTGGATAGTATTAGACCATGTCTCACCAAAATAAAGGACCCCTCTGAGGCTTTTGAAAACGAATCCAGTGAAAACAGGATCCCGTGTCTGACATGTGGAACTCCATCAGAGGATTTATACTGGTATCACTCATTGTTTGAAGGGGGAATACATGGCTTCTCCGGGTTGGTATCAGTATGCCCTCACTGTAATAATGTGGTAGAATATGATCCTATTGTAAGATATAGGCGTGCAGAATGAAGGTACAGGATAATGAAAAAGGGTGTTGTTTGTGTGGCAGCCGTACTGATGATCGTCATCACCGTCAGTGCATGTAAAGACCAAAGAGAAAAAAGGGTACGTGGACAGAGAGAAGGTTGTCCACGATACGGTGTATATCGATAGCTTTGTCGTGGAGAAACACGACACGATGTTTTATGATAGTAAGTGGTTGCGGAACGTTTTTGAAACCACACAATGGAAAACGTGGACAAACTACAAGGATAGCTTTTCGGTGGACTATCCTGCCTGTATGAGCCGAATCCCCAACAATGAAGAAAGGAATCTGCGTGTGGAGTACCACGGTATCACGATGACCGTTACGACGTATGATGATGCGGAGGAGATGTCGGTGCGTGAGAAGTATGATGCCGTCAGCATGGGGGCTGTCACGAAATCCGTTGCCGACAGTTCGTTCCTCATGGCGGGACGTGCTGCCGGGGATAAGCTGTATTTCGAGAAGGATATCAAAGTAAGAAGCAAGACGTGGATGTATATACGGGTGGAGTTCCACCGGGAACTGACGTGGAGTGTGGATCCGCTGTTGCAATATGTGCTGCAGTATGATCTGGTTTTGAAACAATAATAGTTTGCCGCAAGCCTTGCGGGCATTTTTCTTTTGGCATTCTTCTGCTTTTTGATTATATTTGCAGTCAAAAAGGGAATGATATGATTGTCCAATGAATGATCAATAGAGAAAGAGCATGGATACGATTTTGGATTTTGATATTGTAGAGGATAAGATGCAGGGCATCATCAAGGTGATCGGCGTTGGTGGTGGCGGCTGCAATGCTGTGCGAAATATGTATAACGAGGGAGTGGAGGGCGTGACGTATGCGGTGTGTAACACAGACAGTCAGTCACTCTCCCGTTCTCCTGTGCCGGTGAAAATCTTGCTGGGAAGCTCCGGCCTTGGGGCTGGAGCAGATCCTAAGTTAGGGAAGATGGAGGCGGAGAACAATATCGCCGACATCGAGAAACTGCTTTCTGACGGTACGCAGATGGTGTTCGTAACAGCTCTACTCGTATATGGTATGAACGACTGAAGATTATCACGCTGCCCAGGGATTTGGTAGCTTGGGAATGTACCTTTAGTCATTGCCCCTAAGATAATGCTATGAATGAACTGAATGAAGGTCAGTCGCTAATCATGTCTTTCGTAACCACATCATCAAAATGCTGATATGCCCAGTCAATCAAAGACGTAATAGATGGCATTAGTGATTTGCCTGTTTCTGTGAGGGAGTACTCCACCTTTGGGGGCACCTGAGGATAGACCTCTCGATGCACCAGATTGTATTGCTCCAAATTCTTCAATGTTTGAGATAGCATCTTTTGGGAGCAATCAGTCATCATCCTGTTCATTTCATTAAAACGAAGTACACCCGTTTCGCTCTTGTTCAATAAGAAGAGAACCAAGAGCGACCATTTATCACCGAACCGACTTAATACCTGTCGGATAGGGCATGAAAGATACTCTGCTTTTATGTCTGCCATCATGTTCAACTTTTAATAACGACTGCAAAGGTAACAAATAGTTACTGAATAACAAAACTTACAGTATAGCTGATTGGGAAAGTAACGTTAAAGTATATTAAAGTCTGATTTCCGTACCCCTTGATTTCCTGCAATTCCTACTTTTTGGTAACTATCTCACCAAAAAGTGCCTTCTTGTGGGAATGGATTAATAGCCGTACCTTTGCAACATCAAATTTAAAACATTGGTATAAACATTAAAAATAAAACATCATGAAACAGATTGAGACAATCAAGAGCGGTAAGAACTTCAGCGCAGTGAGCGTGGGTAAGATGAACGAGATTATTGAGCACGTATTGCCGATGGGGCCGGACGTGACGATTCAGGGCAAGGTGTTTGCTGGTCAGGCCGTAGGTGCCACAGGCAGCGAACTGAGTTTCCAGACACTCGTGCCAGGTCAGGACAGCGGTTTCCTGCATACTCACAAGACACACGAGGAACTTTACATCATCCTGAAGGGTGAGGGACAGTATCAGGTTGACGGTGAGATATTCCCTGTAAGCGAAGGCACCATCATCCGTGTGGCTCCCGATGGCAAACGTGCACTGAAGAACACGGGAAGCGAGAACCTGACGATGCTCTGCATCCAGTATAAGGCCAATGCCTTCACCGAGGCTGACAGTCCTATGACGGATGGTGTTATCCTGCAGGACGAACTGAAATGGTAATCGTGCTAATGGAAAAAGCATTGCAGTTTCTATGTGAGCATAAGGATGTTGCCCTTGCTACGAGCGAGGACAACATCCCTAAGTTACGTATCTTCCAGATCATGAAGCAGGAAGGCAACGTGCTCTACTTTGCCACTTCCGAGAAGAAAGCCGTTTGGCATGAGTTGCGCAAGAACCCCAACGTGGAATTGATAGCTTACGAAGGTAATGTCTCCGTGCGCTGTTCCGGTATGGCGAACTTCAATGTTGAAGACGAGACAAAGCGTTGGATCTATGATCATAATGACGTACTCTCACGTCTTTATAACAGCTACGACCAGATGGTCTATTTCTGTCTGCCTGTTGCTGAGATGGATTATTACGACCTGGCACCCACACCACCCGTGTTCAAGCACTTCGACCTGATGACAGGCGAAGTTAGCAATGGCTTTGTTGGTGAACGTTATTGTCACAGGAATAATCCGTCAAGACATAGTTCTTATCCCCAGAAAACATAGTTCTTATCCCCAGAAAACATAGTACTTATCTCCTGAAAACATAGTACTTATCCCCTGAAAACATAGTTTTTAGGATGCAAAAAGACTGTTTTCAGAAACTAAAAACGATATTCTTAGTAGGTAAAAATTGCATTCTCGGGAGATGAAGTTGAATTACTCTTTCGTTGAAGTGAAAAAGTGCCTTCACACCTTCACAGTGATGTAACTTGTTATTTGTGAGTATGTTATGTGTGAAGGTGCGTTCACACAACTTCACAGATTTGTCGTTTATTTTTTTGTGAAGGTGCGTGAATGTGGCTTTACACATAAATGGCTGATAAACAGTCGCTTATGAAGGTGTGAAGGTGTGAAGGCACTTTTGCTCTTTTTAAAGAAGGAATTTGTTTCCAAAGAAGAGTCTCACTGTGATGAAAGTAGAGTCTGATTGCGTTGAAAGTAGAGTCTACTTAACGTTTACGTAGAGTCTAATTAACGTTTACGTAGAGTCTAATTGAATACAAAAGACACTTTGACTTCGTCGAAAGTACTACCTTTCGACAAAACTAATTAAAACAAGTTTTATTTGCTTTTGTGCTCACTTATTCGTACTTTTGCAACAGAAAACCAGAAACAACCTTTTGCGACTATGCTTTTTCAAAAGAACATCATAAAAAAATATATCGCACTGCTCGATGAGCAACTGCTGCTGACGGCTTGGCAGCAATACCAATCGTACTTCCTCAATGCCGAGATCCAGCAGAACATCCTTCATTCGAAAGAAGAGCAGTTCCAGGAAGGCTTCCTCCGCGAACTGTTTGTGAATGTGCAAGTCTTCGCCCTCTATGGCCTGACTGCAGAGGAACGGGAAATCATCATGGAAGCATAACACAAGATATGGCAGAGCATTGGCAATGGCAGGAGACTGGGACGGCTTGGAAGGGTGTAGGCGTGTATCACGTTACGCTGACGATACCGTCGCGAGAATCGCTGTTTGGTACATTGGTGATTCCAGATAACAATCCTTCGTTGGCACGGATAGAGCGAACGACTCTCGGCAATGCTGTTGTTGATGAGTTGTATGTGATGTGCAGGCATTATCCGGCCATCCGCATCCTGCAGTTCTGCCTGATGCCAGACCACCTGCATGTAGTTATCTATGTGACGCGGCCGATGGAGACAAGCATTCGTAGTGTTATCCGAGGGTATTGGCAAGGGGTGAAGAAGCTTGGCAGAGCATATACTTTGTCGGTTACTTCCGAATTAAATTCGGAGACAACGGACGAAGTAAGAAGGAGCACGGAGACAACGGGCGAAGGAGCCTATCCTTTCCCCATTTTTACTGAGCGGCCCTTTATACGCCCTCTGTCTCGACGCGGACAGTTGAACACGATGATTCGGTATGTTCAGATGAATCCGTTGCGGCTGGCTACCAAGCGGCTGAAGCCTGGATTTTTCCGTGTACAGAAGGATGTGGAGATCGGTGGCCGAAGGTATGATGCTGTGGGGAATGTGGCGCTGCTGATGGAGGGTGCCTATGCTCCTGTGCATGTCCGCCATACGCTGGTGGAAAATGCCCGGCACGGTGACGATCAGGAACTGCGCGACTACAAGAACGGCTGTGTGCTGAAGGCGCGCCAAGCGGTGGTGATGGTTTCACCGTTCATCTCGCCAGACGAGAAGCAGGTGATGAAGGTGCTTCTGAAGGAGGAGCATCCTTTCATCCTCTTGACGGATAACGGCTTTCGCGACTACTACAAGCCTGCAGATGCGCTTTTCGATGCATGCGCAGCTGGTCGTCTGCTCATTTTAAGTCCTTGGCCTTACGATGGCGGGAAACGGCACATCAGCCGTGACGACTGCGTGGCTCTGAACGAAATGGCTGAAGAGATATGTCATTCATTAAACTTTCGGGAATGCGGTTAAGCCTCCCCATATAGGGGGAGGTTTGAAGGAGGTGGATGTTTCTTTTGCCTCTTTTCTTTGCGCCAAAGAAAAAAGAGGGGTGAAGATAGTACTCACGTTCGGAAAAACTCAAATAAATTTGGTTTTTCGCTCACTTAATCGTACCTTTGGTTACTCCGAAGGTACTTTCGCTCGACAAAACAAAAGAAAAAATGCTTTTTCTTTTGTCCTGTGCTCGCTTATTCGTACCTTTGCATCGCTTTATTATTAATTATAGGTATTAAAACAGTAAAAAGATGAAAGCATTTGTATTTCCCGGACAGGGAGCACAGTTTGTGGGAATGGGTAAGGATTTGTACGACAACAACCCATTAGCCAAGGAACTTTTTGAGAAAGCTAACGAGATCTTAGGTTACAGGATCACAGATATTATGTTCGAAGGTACCGACGAGGATCTTCGTCAGACCAAGGTGACACAGCCTGCAGTGTTCCTGCACAGTGTGATCTCTGCCTTCTGCATGGGGGATGCCTTCAAACCCGAGATGACCGCCGGTCACTCCTTGGGTGAGTTCTCTGCACTGGTGGCTGCTGGTGCCCTGAGCTTTGAGGATGGCTTGAAGTTGGTATATGCCCGTGCTATGGCTATGCAGAAAGCCTGTGAGGCTGCTCCCTCCACGATGGCTGCAATCATCGGTCTGCCCGACGAGAAGGTAGAGGAGGTGTGTGCCAGTATTAATAAGGAAGGATATGTGGTGATTCCTGCCAACTATAACAACCCGGGTCAGTTGGTGATCAGCGGAAATATCGAGGCCATCAACGAGGCCTGCGAGAAACTGAAGGAGGCCGGTGCCAAGCGTGCCCTGCCGTTGAAGGTGGGCGGTGCTTTCCACTCTCCGCTGATGCAGCCTGCCAAGGATGAGTTACAGGCAGCCATCGAGGCCACAGAGGTGAAAGCCCCGAAGTGCCCTGTTTATCAGAACGTCGATGGTAAGCCCCATACGGATGCTGCTGAGATCAAGACGAATCTTATCGCACAGCTTACCAGTCCGGTACGTTGGACACAGTGTGTGCAGAACATGATTGCCGATGGTGCCGATGACTTCACCGAGTGTGGTCCTGGTAAGGCGTTGCAAGGCATGATCGCCAAGATCAACAAAGAAGTAAATGCCCATGGCATCGCATAAGATAATAGTTTATCAAATCTTTACACGTCTTTTCAGCAATCGTAACACGGCTCGAATCGAGAATGGTACGTTGACCGAGAACGGATGTGGAAAGATGAATGATTTCACGCCCACTGTCCTGAAGAATATCAGGGCAATGGGCGTGTGCCATATCTGGCTCACGGGTGTCATCCGTCATGCCACTCAAACGGATTACTCCCAATTCGGCATCCCCTGTCAGCACCCTGAAGTGGTGAAGGGGAAGGCAGGTTCACCCTATGCCATTACCGATTATTATGATATCGATCCCGACCTGGCGGTGGATGTGAGTCATCGCATGGATGAGTTTGAGGCTTTGGTGAAACGTATCCATCAGGCCGGAATGAAGGTGATTATCGACTTCGTTCCTAACCATGTGGCCCGTGAGTACAAAAGCATCTGCAAGCCCGAGGGCGTGAAGGATCTGGGGGAGGAGGATGACACGAACATGCACTTCTCCACGAAGAACAACTTCTATTACTGCTGGGGACAACCGCTGGATCTTTCGGGGATCGTTGAAGGTAATCATCAAGTTCATAGTTCAAAGTTCAAAGTTCAAAGTTCAAAGTTCAAAGTTCACAGTTATGAGGAAGTGCCAGCCAAGGCTACGGGAAATGACCAGTTCACAAACCGCCCGCAGCGAAATGACTGGTATGAGACGGTGAAACTGAATTATGGTATCGACTATTGTGATGCCGGTGGACGCTCAGAACATTTCAATCCTATACCCAACACCTGGGGTAAGATGACGGACATCCTGCTCTTCTGGGCAGGGAAAGGTATTGATGGCTTCCGCTGCGACATGGCAGAGATGGTACCTACCGCCTTCTGGGCATGGGCTACAGACAAGGTGAAGTACCAGTATCCCGAGGTGATCTTTATTGGTGAGGTGTATGATCCGAACCAGTACCGTAACTATATCGGTGCTGGCTTCGATTATCTCTATGACAAGGTAGGGATGTACGACTGTATTCGTGATGTGATCTGCGGTCGTCGCCGTGCTGGTGATATCACTTTTCAATGGCAGGCAACCGATGACATCCGTGACCACATGCTCTATTTCTTAGAGAACCACGATGAGCAACGCATCGCCTCTGATTTCTTTGCCGGTGATGCCCGGAAGGGCTTTCCGGGACATCTCGTCAGCACGCTCCTGCAAAGGAATCCCTATATGCTCTATGCAGGACAGGAATTTGGGGAGCGCGGCATGGATGAGGAAGGGTTCAGCGGCAAGGACGGACGTACCACCATCTTCGACTACTGGTGTGTGGATACGTTACGCCGTGGCTATTTTGATCGCCGGAAAATCAAGAAGGAGGAACGGGCGCTGATGCTGCAATACCAGCAGGTGATGCTGTTGGCGAACAATGAGAAGGCGGTGAGTGAAGGACAGATGTATGATCTGATGTACTTGAACCAGCATATCGCCGACCGTCAGTATGCTTTCCTGCGGAAGGCAGACAACGAGTTGCTGATCATCGTGGCAAACTTCGGTCATCAGGAGGCTGCCATCCAGCTCACTATACCCCGCCATGCCTTCGACTATCTGCAGATGTCCGACAAAGAGTTGACGGCGAAGGAACTGCTGACAGGTGAGGAAAAGAAACTGCTGCTCTATGCTGATACACCGATACCGATGACGGTTCCGGCATACGGCGGTGTCGTCTATAAGATAAATCTCTGAGATGATGGAAGAATATATCCTTAACGACCATAACAAGGAGGAGTTTCCTCCGGCACATACAGCGGAACATCTGCTGAACCAGCTGATGATGAGGATGTTCGGATGTGAACGGTCGAGAAATGCCCATATTGAGCGGAAGAAAAGTAAGATCAGTTATATCTTGGATCGTAAACCGGATCGTAAGATTGAGAAGGAGATAGAGCGGCAGATGAATGCGCTGATCGAGGAGGATATGCCTGTAACGTTCCAGTTCGTGACCCGTGCTGAACTGGAGGGTATCATGATGGAGGCAGAAGAGGACTCACCCGAGTCAAGGCTCTCGTTAGAACGTCTGCCTGAGGATGCCTCTGAGACCATCCGTTTGGTGCGTATCGGTGACTATGATGTGTGTCCGTGCATTGGTAAGCATGTCCGTTCAACGGCGCAGATCGGTCGTTTTGAGATGCTGGGCACCAACTGGGATGAAGGAACACGAAGTTTCCGCATCCGTTTCAAGATCGTTCAGTAGGACAGTCTTTTACAACTCATAACAACCTTCATCCTATATGCCACAGGAACAATCAAGTACACGTGAACGACAGCGGACGGATCTGCATGAGCCGAAACGCTATAAGGTGACCATCCACAATGATGACTTCACCACCATGGAGTTTGTGGTGAAGGTGCTGGTAACGGTGTTCTTCAAAAGTGAGGCTGAAGCGGAGGCCTTGATGCTCAAGGTGCATCAGTCCGACAAGGCCGTGGTGGGCATCTATACCTACGACATTGCCGTGTCGAAAGTGAAGAAAGCCACTTCCATGGCGCGGGAGGCTGGCTACCCCTTGCGGCTGACCTATGAACCTGATGAATGATGATGAGGAAAAATAATCGTGTATCCTATGCCTGAAATCAAGAAAACCGCTCGATTGGATGATCTGCTCAGTAAGGTGCTGAAGTGCTGCATGCGCTATCGGCATGAGTTTATCATGCCAGAGCATTTCCTGCTAACGATGCTAAAGGACCAGGATTTCTACTATGCAGTGGAACTGTTCTGTGATCCCGGTGATGTGTTGGAACCACTTGCCCGAAAACTGGCAGAGTATGATACCGTTCCCGAAGAGGTAGAATCGTATATGCCAGAGCCTTCCGTTCTGATGCACAGTCTCTTGGAACTGTCGTGCCGTCATGTCCTTTATAGCAGCGCCTCAGAGCTGGATGTTCCTCATCTGGTTGTTTCGCTGTTAGATTTGAAGGACTCCTGGGCTTCTTATTTGTTCAATAAGGCACTGGGCGATAACGTGGCGGAGTTCAAGAGTATGATTATCTCCGATTATGAAGAAAAGGACTTGGAGGAAGAACTGGACAATGAGGAAGATATGATGGGGGAGGGAACGGTACCATCACCCAAGTGGCGCGATTTGGTGACTTGCCTCAATGACACTTTGGAATCGCATAACCCATTGATTGGTAGGGAGAATGAACTGGAACGAACCATACAGGTGCTTTGCCGGAAAGAGAAGAACAACCCTTTGCATGTAGGAGAGCCTGGGGTGGGGAAGACCGCCTTGGTCTATGGTCTGACCGCCCGCATCGTGAAGGGAGAGGTGCCCGAGCGTTTACAAGGCTGTAAGGTCTATCTCTTTGACATCGGTTCGATGTTAGCCGGTACACAGTTCAGAGGAGATTTTGAACGGCGTATCAAATCAGTGATGGACGGCATACGGCAGGAGGGCAACGGCATTGTTTATATCGATGAGATCCATAACTTGGTAGGAGCCGGACAAACAGGTGAGGGCTCGATGGATGCCTCGAACATGCTGAAGCCCTATCTGGAGAGCGGTGACTTGCGCTTTATCGGTTCCACTACCTATGATGAGTATAACCGCTATTTCTCCAGAAGTAAGGGTATCGTGCGACGTTTCCAGCAGATAGACATCGCTGAGCCGAGTATGGAGGAGACCATTGCCATCCTACAAGGACTGAAAGAGAAATACGAGAGCTATCATCATGTGACTTATACTGATGAGGCCATTGACTATGCCGTGCGACAGAGCGCGAAATATATCAACGACCGTTTCTTGCCCGATAAAGCCATCGACTTGATTGACGAGGCCGGTGCTGCCATGGAGATGCAGAATGAAGGTGGAGCCATCGGTAAGGAACAGATCAACGAGGTGTTACAGAAGATTTGTAAGATTGATGCTATAGCCTTGAAAGAGGATAATAACGAGGAACTGGAGACCCTGCGTGAGCGTATCCTTTCGAAAATCTATGGACAGGATGAAGCTGTGGCACAGGTGGTTGAGGCCGTACAGATGTCGAAGGCTGGTCTGTTAGACGAAAACAAACCTTTGGCGAGTCTGCTCTTCGTAGGGCCTACAGGTGTAGGAAAGACCGAGGTGGCTCGTGTATTAGCACAGGAGTTAGGCATCCAGCTGCTGCGTTTCGACATGAGTGAATATACGGAGAAGCATACGGTGGCTAAACTCATCGGTTCGCCTGCCGGTTATGTGGGCTACGAGGATGGTGGCTTGTTGACGGATGCCATCCGGAAGACTCCCAACTGTGTGCTGCTCTTCGATGAGATAGAGAAGGCTCATCAGGATATCTATAACATCTTACTGCAGGTGATGGACTATGCCAGTCTGACAGACAACAAAGGCAGGAAGGCCGACTTCCGCAACGTGGTGTTTATCATGACGAGCAATGCCGGGGCGCAATATGCGGGTCAGCATGTGGGATTCTCTCCGAGTGTCAGCAGGGGTGAGGCCATGCTGAAGCAAGTAAAGCGTATCTTCAAGCCTGAGTTCATCAACCGACTGTCGGGTACCGTGGTGTTCCACGACATGGACCGCCACATGGCGGAGCTGATCCTTGACAAGAAACTGCGTGAGTTACAGGAGAAGCTGACGGCTCGTCATGTTAAGATGATCCTGTCTGATGAGGCACGTGAACAGTTGCTCACGAAAGGCTTCACCCAGGAGTATGGCGCCCGTGAGATGGATCGTGTCATCGCCCAGCTACTGAAACCGTTGTTGATGCGCGAGATCCTGTTCGGAAAGTTGAAGAATGGCGGTGAGTTCAAGGTAGATACTCTTTCTTGAGTGTCGTGCTATATAATATAAGGTATAGAACCGATGGTTTTCCAATTAGACGATCATGATCTGTGGTTCCCTGACCCCTATCTGGGTGAGGAGGACGGACTGATTGCCGTGGGCGGTGACCTGAGCATCGACCGGTTATTGCTGGCCTACAGTCATGGTATCTTCCCTTGGTATGGCTTCCGCGAGAATCCTGAACGTCTCTGGTTCTGTCCGTTGAAACGTTTCGTGATCTTTCCCGATGAGATCCATGTATCCCACTCGATGCGCACCTTGATGAACAAAGGGCGATACAGGGTTTCTGTCAACGAAGACTTTGAAGGTGTCATCCGACATTGCAGTGAGCTGCGTATCCATGAGCAAGGTGCATGGTTGGGTGAGGAGATGATAGAAGCCTACCAGCGCCTCTTCGAACAAGGATTTGCCGCCAGTGTCGAGGTATGGGAAGAGGAGAAATTAGTGGGTGGCCTCTATGGCGTGACCATCGGCTCTGGTTTCTTCGGTGAGAGTATGTTCTCCCTGGTGCCGAGTGCGAGTAAGCTGGCACTGATCGTCCTGGCGAAAACCATGCAGGAGGTAGGCGGGAAGATCATCGACTGTCAGTTTGAAACCGCCCACCTCAAGTCGATGGGCGGGCGGTATATCACCTATAAGGAATACATGGGTATCCTGCAAAGAGAAGAAGTGAATACCATTTAAGTGATGGCATTTCCTGTATATAAATGGTAGTATCTGCCTTTCATGGCAAGGAGCTGCTCGTGGTTACCGCGCTCGATGATACGTCCATGATCCATCACCATGATCCAGTCGGCATTGCGGATGGTACTGAGACGGTGGGCAATGACGAAGGTGGTGCGCCCCTGCATCAGAGAGTCCATACCTTGCTGCACCAACTGTTCGGTGTGGGTGTCGATGCTACTGGTGGCTTCATCGAGGATCAAGGCAGGAGGATTGGCCACGGCAGCACGGGCGATGGCGATGAGCTGTCGTTCTCCTTGTGACAGGTTGCCACCGTCACCGGTGAGCATGGTCTGGTAGCCTTCTCCCAGACGGGTGATGAAGTCGTCGGCATGTACCAGCTTGGCTGCAGCGATACATTCCTCATCGGTAGCCTCCAACCGTCCGTAACGGATATTCTCCATGACCGTCCCAGTGAACAGATGGGTCTCCTGAAGCACCATGCCCAGAGAACGGCGCAGTTCCTGACGGCTGATGGTGTTGATATTAATGCCGTCGTAAAGAATCTTACCGTCTTGGATATCATAGAAACGGTTGATGAGATTGGTGATGGTGGTTTTGCCGGCACCTGTACCGCCCACCAACGCGATCTTCTGACCGGCATCGGTATCCATCTCGATGTCAAAAAGGACCTGACGTCCCAGTCCTTCCGTACCGTCGTCACGGATCACGGGATAGCTGAAGTCAACACCGAAGAAATCAACCTCACCGCGCTGACGTACCAATCCGTCGGTGGTCTTCCATGCCCAGATGCCAGTGTGCTCCTTACTCTCTGTAAGGGTACCGTCGGCATTTTCCTTGGCATTCACCAATGTGACATGGGCATGCTCTTCTTTCTCTGGTTCTGCATCAAGCACATCGAAAACACGCATGGCACCCGCCACGGCATTGATGATACTGTTGATTTGGTTGGATACCTCGGATACCGGTCGGGTGAAGTTCTTGATGAGTGTGAGGAAACTGACGAGTGTTCCCACGGTGAGAGCCGACGTGATGGGCAGAATCTCCCCGGCAAGTGGTGTCATCGGAGATGCCAGTGGGGTGGCAGCAGCAGTGTAGCGCAGGGCAAGCATTGCACCGAAGATGGCGGTCATCACATAGATCAGGTTCGACAGATTCCCGTTAACGGGCATGACGATGTTGGCTACGCGGTTGGCATTGTAGGCACTGCTGCGCAGTTGTTCGTTCAGATCCCGGAACTGTCTGACGGCCTCGTCCTCATGACAGAAGATCTTCACCACTTTCTGTCCTGTCAGCATCTCCTCCACAAAACCGTTCATGTTTCCCAAATGGCTTTGCTGGGCATAGAAGAACTTAGACGAGCGACTTCCCAACCACCGGGTGGTGAAGATCATGATGAACGACATCAGGATGGTGAGGATGGTGAGGGGAAGGCTGAGTACGACCATACTCGTCAGGGTCAGTATGATGGTGACCAGTGAGGAGAAGAGGTTGGGCATGGAACTGATCATCTGCCGCAGGGTATCGATGTCGTTGGTATATACCGACATGATATTACCGTGGGCATGGGTGTCGAAGTACTTGATGGGCAGCTGTTGCATGTGACTGAACACATCGATGCGCAGTCGCTTGAGGGTGCCCTGACTCACATTGATCATCAGTCGGCTGTGGATATAGGCACAGGCTGCACCTGTCAGCAGAATGGCGGCAAGTTTCATCAGGGCCTGTGCTAAGGGATGGAAGTCGGGCTGTTCCATCTGGGTGAGCGGAAGGATGTAGTCATCTATCAGTGTGCGGGTGAAGAGGGTAGAGGTGAGGGTTGTCACCGAGGTGATGAGAATACATACCAATACCGCAAGTAACGACCATTTGTAGTTGACCGCCACATATCTCAGCAGACGCATGATCATCCGTGTGCCGCCCTTGGGCATCTTGGCAATGCCCATGTTCCTTCCGCCGTGCCCGCCTCTTCCGCCGGGACCCATGTTCATTCTTGGTGGCATAGTTCAAAGTTCATAGTTCAAAGTTCATAGTTCATAGTTCAAAGTTCATAGTTCAATGATCAAAGTCTCCCTTATCCTTGGTCTGAATATGATAGATTTCCTGATAGAGGGTATTGCTCTTCAGCAGGTTCTCGTGGGTGTCGAAACCTGTCACTTGTCCACTCTGCATGACGATGATGCGGTCGGCATACTGCACACTCTGGATACGCTGGGCGATGATGAGTTTCGTCATGTCGGGCAGCTCCTCTCTGAAAGCCTTTTGTATCTTCGCGTCAGTGGACGTGTCGCAGGCACTGGTGGAGTCGTCGAGGATCAGGATCTTCGGCTTCTTCAGCAAGGCACGGGCAATGCACAGTCGTTGCTTTTGTCCTCCCGACACGTTGCTCCCGTTCTGCTCTATATAGGTGTTGTAGCCCTCTGGCATCTGGTCGATGAACTCATCGGCACATGCCATACGACAGGCTTCCTTGCATTCTTCCAATGTGGCATCTTCCTTTCCCCAGCGCAGGTTGTCGAGAATCGTCCCGGCAAACAGGACGTTGTTCTGTAATACCATCGATACCTCTTCACGCAAGGTGGTGAGGTCGTATTGTCTGACATCCACGCCCCCCACCTTCACTACACCCTGGGTGGCATCGTAGAGACGACTGACCAGTGTGGCCAAAGAGGATTTTCCGCTACCTGTGCCGCCAATGATCCCGATCGTAGCTCCGCTGTCGATATGCAGGTTGATATGTCGGATGGCATAGGATGTCTCGGCCTCTGACTCATTCTTGGTGGGATGATAGCTGAAACTGACGTTCTCAAAGTCAATACTCCCATCCTGAACCTCCATCACGGCATCGTTTAAGGGATTGGCGATGTCGGCTTTCTCATCGATGATCTCGATCACTCGTTTCGCACTGGCGGCACTCATGGTGAGGTTTACGAAGATCATCGACAGCATCATCAGTGAGGAGAGGATGGTCATCACGTAGGTGAACAACGAGGTGAGTTGTCCGGTAGTGAGCTCACCAATCACAATGAACTGTGCGCCGAACCACGACAGGGCAATGATACAGCCATAGACCACAATCATCATGATGGGGTGGTTCAGGGCTTGCAGACTCTCTGTCTTGACGAACAGCTTATACAGGGCTTCGGTGGCTTTGCTGAATTTCTTGTTCTCGAAATCCTCTCGTACAAAAGCTTTCACCACGCGGATGGCGGTGATGTTCTCTTGCATCGTATTGTTCAGGTCGTCGTAGCGACGGAACACCTGGGCATAGAGTTTCACTGTACGGGAGATGATGAAGTACAAGGCTGTACCGAGGATGACCAGTGCCACGAGGAAGATTGCACTCATCTTCAGATTGATGAACATACACATGAAGACGCTGAAGACCAGGTTCAGCGGAGCACGTACAGAGATACGCATGAGCATCTGGAAAGCTTGCTGAAGACTCTGTACATCGGTGGTCATACGGGTGATCAGTCCGGCACTGGAGTATTTGTCGATGTTCGAGAACGAAAAAGTCTGGATGTTTTCGTACATCGCGTTCCGAAGGTTATAGGCGAACCCCGAGGAGGCGTATGCGGAGAATCTTCCTGACAGGATGCCGAAGAGCATGCTGAAGAATGCCATCACCAACATCAGGGCACCGAAGAGATAGACCTTATTCATGTCGCCAGCCATGATGCCGCGGTCGATGATCCATGAGGTGACGTATGGGATCAAAACCCCCATCACCACCTCTAAAGCGGTGAAGATGGGGGTGAGGATGGAGGCAGTTCGGAACTGCCTCACCTGTTGTATCAGTTTCTTGACCAATGTCTTCTAAGATTTCGTTATTACTACTTCACCATGATTTTCTTTCCGTCATGAATGTAGATGCCCTTAGCCGGCTTGGCTGGTAGCCTGCGTCCGTTGAGGTCGTAGTAGCGTTCGGTACCGTCGGCGTCGATGGTCTTGATCGTGTCGATACCCGTGGCCACTCCGAAGTCTCCGTCCACCAGGCTCGTCTGATAGGCACCCGTGCCTCCCGGTATGAGCATGTAGGCGGTGAAGGGCTGCACGAGTGGCGTGCCCTCGGTCGCGGTTACCGGCTTCCACTCCTGACTTGCGCTGAGCACGTAGGCACCGATGTCGGCGGCATCCCCGTTGCTCATCGCTGCGAGCGTTCCCCTCAGCGTGAATCCGTCCTTATCACGCTGTGCCCCCACGGTGCCGGCACTGGCAGGAATATCCACGCCTTCGGTGTCCTTCGCCGTGAGTGCCACGCCGTCCTTTGCTGCCACGACGATGTAGGGGTACAGTGCGGTCATGGTCTGCACCTCGTGGAAGACGGCAGTATTGCCGTCTCGGTCTGCCAGGGAGTATGCCTTCATACCGCTCGGCACGGCCTTCAGTTCGTAGGGCAGGCATACGGTGGCAGCGGCATCCTTAGTCAGGGTGCGAGCCAACGTGGCCTGCTTGGCGCTGAAGGCATAGGGCACACAGTAGTCCTTGTCGCCCACCAAGCGGTAGCTGTCGGCCTTGAGGCCGTTGCCGTCGGCCATCACGATGTTCGTCGTGCCTGTGTTGTCAACGTAGGTGTCGGGCACATAGACGAGCGTCTTCTGCGTGTCGATGCCGAGGCGTGTCAGACCGTTCTTCTTGATGTCGGCGATGATGTTGGTGGAGTCGCACATCAGCATATCGACGTAGCGCAGGTTCATCGCGTTCCTGAACAGGTCGTCCTCCATCTCCGTGAGCGTCACGGGGAGCATGATCTTCTCTAACTGCGTCAGAGGCTGCATGTCGGCGGCCTTCAGTGAGTCGATGATGGTGTAGCCTAAGGGCGTGAGGTCCTTGATGCCCTCGTGGCCCGCGAACCAGCCGGTCACATCGGTCACGTTCGACAGGTCGTCCCGTGTGGCGGCGGCATGCGAGGCGAAGGCCAGGAACGATTCGTCTTCATCGAACTCACCCGTGGAGACGTTGTTGGTGCGTTGCCACGACGAACTGACGTAGTTATCGTCACGCAGATACTCTTGATAGAGGCTCGGTCGAACGTAGAAGGCGTCGAACGTGGGGTTGTAGTTGTTACACAAGGCGCGCCAAACGGCGTTCTCGGTAGTCATCTCAGGTTTATTCTTTGCCAGGATGTAGAGGCGCGTCAGCATGGCGTCGTCGTTCAGTGCATCCCAGTTGAATTCTTCAATGTCGTCGCCAATGACCAGTGTCTCCAAGCCTTCACACTGCTGCAAGGCACGACTGCGCACCACCTTGCAGGTCTTAGGCAGGATGAGTGTCTTCAGATTGTAAGCTTGCAGGAACGAGTAGGCTGGCAGCACGTCGTCCTCCACATACAGCAAGCGCGAAGTGGAGACGTTGCCCGTGATGAGGAAGTCGTTGTACATGTCGGAAGCTACCAGATAGTACGACTCTTTCAGCTGAGCGTCGTAGAGGTCGATGTATTCCAGCTTGCCCGCATAGTTGCGCGAGTTGGTCCAGGGACAGAAGCCAGCTAAGTAGCGCAGCAGGCTGATGTCAGCGCCCGATATGGGGCCTACCACCTTCAGTCGGCGCACCTTGCTGTAGTTGCCCTTGACGCTGTTAATCCATTTGTAGTCGCCAATGTGGTGCCAGGGAACCGTTTCCGTAACGGTCAGTCCGAGGGCTTGGGCCAGAGTGTTCTCCTCCGTAAGAGTTACGGTGATGGTTTCTTCGTCCGTATAGCGGCGATTGTCAACATTGATATAGTCAGCATACTGCGGCCATGCCTCGCGGTAGCGCTTGCAAAGCTCCTTCGGCACGTAGATGCGGAAGTTGTCTCCATGGTACCTCACCTGTGTGTCGAAGGCATAGCTGCCCAACGTGGGAACGCTGTCGCAGGCGATGCGGATGGTTTTCAATGCCGTGCATTTTTTGAAGGCTTCGTTGCTGATAGCTTCAATTGATGTCGGCAGGGTGATGCGCTCCATGGCTGTGCAGTAAGTAAAGGGGGCGTTAAGGCTCTTCACGTTTTGGAAGTAAGCAAACTCGTCGAAGGTCTTAATGCGTGGGGCGACAAACCTGCTGAGCAAACCGTCAGCATTGTCTTTCTGCAAGAACTCTGAGGGGAAGTAGTTGCCTGCTTCGGCCAGTGCCCACATCACCTCTTCGTCTTCAAACAAGGACATGATGTTCTTTGCGCGGCGCGTCAGGGCGGGGTCGCTGATGTAGTCGCCCAGTTGCGATTGCAGCACATAGGCGTTGGCGATGTCGGCCTCCCAGGGGTCGCTCGACTCGCTGGAAGCATACTGGTCGGTAAAGAACACCAGCTCTTCTATTCCCTCTAAGTTTTGCAGAAGGTCGCGGGTGTAAGCCGTCGTACTGCGTCCCACAGCGATGCGCTTCAGTGCGGTAGCGTCTTGGAAAGCATTCTCGCCTATCTCGGTCACGCTGCCAGGCAGGATGAGCGTCTCTAAGGCGGTGCAGTTGTGGAACATGTACTCACCAATCCAGTTCGCTTTCTCCAAGTATTCGTCCACACCCCACCCGTTGTAGGAGTTTTCGGTGTCTTGCTCTATCCTTGCGCTCCAGAGGTTCAGGTAGCGCAGGCGTCCGTCGGTGGGGTCGCTGTCCCAGGCGTTGGCTCCCATCAAGTGGCGCAACACGGCAATGTCGTCGCCGTTAAGCGGACCGATGATGGTCAGCGAGTCGTACAGATGGTAAGGACCCTCCAAGTAGCGCAACTTATTGTCTTCATATATTCCTCTTAGGCTGAGCTCTGTGGCTAAGTCGCCTGCTCGCAGCATATTGATGGTCTTGTAGATATGTAGGTCGGCATCGCTCTTGATGTACTGGGCATACTGGCTCCATGCCGTCTTGTAATTCTCCACGCTGGCAGCGGGTACATAGATCTTCAGGCCCTCGTGAGGGTGGAACTGGCCGACGCCGCTCAGCGTGGCGGGTGTCTCGCCGCGCACGATGACGGTATTGAGAGCCGTAGAGCCATAGAAGGCAAGTTCCTTTATCTCGGTCACCGAGGCCGGAATCTCTATCTCCGTCAGGCTCGTGCAGTAGGAGAACGAGGACTCGCCGATGCTCTTGATAGTAGAGGGCAGAACGATGTTCGACAGGTTGGCGCAACTGAAGAACCACTTGTCGCCCACGTAGTCGAGGCCCACGCTCTCGAAATACTTGAAGTCGGCGAACGAGCGGATGTCGCTTCTGAAAATGAAGCGGTTGTCAAGCCATGAGAAGCCCGCGCCTGCGATGCGCGCCAGGTCGATGTAGTCGTCCCAGTATTCTTGGTCGTAACCTGTGGCTGCAGGGTCGTAATAGCGCATGCTCTCTAAGGCCTTATACACTCCCACGTCTGTCTTGCGGATGATGCAAGGCATGAAGCGGTCCTTGTACTTTGCCCATGTCGAGTCGGCCTCAAACCATGCCACCTGCTGTGGCATCATCTTGATGCGGGCAGCAGGGCTGCCGTGGAAGACGCCCTTGCCCACCTTCACCTGCTGCGGCGTGAGGGCTTGCAGCTCGTTGGTGCCGTCGGTCTTCATATACACTAGGTCGAGGTTCACCAGGTTGGGGCACATGGCGAAGCAGGAGTCCTGCAGTGTCACGTCGAGGCCGGTGTAGCTGTCGCCGATGCCGGCCTGTCCGTAGAGGTCGGTGAACGACACGCTGCGCAGCATGGTGTTGCCGTAGAAGGCCTTCCGTGCCACGTAGTCGAGCTGGTAGTTGTTGTATGTGCCGATGTCATTGCACAGCTTCACCGCGCCCTGGTGTCTTTGGGCAAAGCCGTAGTAGTCTCTCTCGTCCATGCCCGCCACGAAGGTGTGCTCTATGAGGTGTCCCATCACCTTGTTCTCCTTCTTGATGGAGTTGTTCTCGTAGGCGTAGGCATAGGAGGCACCGTACTCACGCAGCGGTGTGTCGGGAACGGCACGGCTGTAGGTGAAGAAGCGCTTCAGCGGTGCCCACGACTCGTTGTCGAGGAAGTCCTGCTTGCGCTCCTCGTCAATGACGATGTGGAACTTTGTGGAGTCAAGACCTGCGAAGATGCTGTCGCCCGCCAGCACGAAGTTCTCGGGTCCGAGGCCGCGTGTGCCGTCGCCGTCGGTCTGGAGAATAAGGTTCAGCTCGCGCAGGTTGGTGCAGCCCACGAAGGCCGAGTCGGGGATGGTCAGCAGCATGGCCATGGAGGCGTTGCTGGTCTGGCCTGCGTTGGCGTGGAAGCTAACCGTACGCAAGTTCGTCTTGTTCTTGAAGGCGTTTTTGCCGAAGGTTATCGTGATGTTCGACGTGGTGCTGTTGCCGTCCTCGTCAAAGCCCGCGTAAATGACGGCATCGGTGAGGTTGTCGTCCACGCTCTTGATATAATTATGGTAGATGAGGTTCTTCGAGGGGGTGGTAACAACGTAGCCACCGCCCACGAGGCCCACCTGATGGATGTTTGACAGGATGTTGGTTCGCATACCCTTTAGCAGGGCGTCGTCGTTATACGCCCCCGTGCCGCCCCAGCATTTTGAGGCGAGATAGCTCGACGTAGTGGTGGCAGCAGCGGCCACACCCGTAGCCAGGGTCTTAATCATGGCGGCTTGAGCGGCTTGAGCGGCTTGGGCGGCAGCTTGGGCGGCAGCTTTCATGGCCGCTTGTTTTGTTAGGATGTCGAATGCTACGTTGGTAAAGCTCTCTTCAAAGGCCTGCGTCAAGCTGTTATGGACTATAAACATCTCTATTTCTGACATGCTTTCCCTCATGAGGAACTTACCCGTTTCGTCAATAATTTTGTTTGTCACCAACTTCTTGAAGAGGTAGCTCGTAGGTTCGAGCATAAGGCCTTGTTCGGTAAGCGTCGTACCAGCCCAGTTGGACAATACGTAGGAGACGTTAAAGGTGTTGAGGAGCGTGAAGTTGGTAGAGGCTGTTGCTTGCAAGGATTGCAGTGCGAGTATCTCCTCGGAGGTCACGGCCGCAACACTTGTAGCCGATGACCCCGCGCCGGACGCTCCCCACGTGGCCACTAAGAGGGCTATCTCTGCTATGATGCGCGGTGCCGTCCACCACGACACGTCTTGGCTGACAACTTGCGACGTTTGCAGGATGCCGCCCGGCTGTGTCATATAGCCGTAGGTAAGTCCGCCGCGCGTGAAGTCTTGCTTCTTGCCGCTGGGTTCAAAATCTACGGGTTCAAGGTAGCTGAGGTATCTCACCCAGTTGGGGTCGCTGAGGAACTCTTGGTAACGGTTAGTGGCCACCAGCACCTTGAAACCTTCGGGCGCACCTGGCGCGTTGCGCAGCTCTTCCTCGCTCATTGCGTCCAGTTCGTCAATCGTAGGCCGGCCAAAGATGTTGTCGCCAGGGATAACGTCCTTCGGACCGAGGGTCTCCCAGTGGTCTTCGCCCTCCTCCACATAGTAGAACAGGCGCAGCTCCTTCAGGTTCTTGCAGCCCTTGAGTGCGCCGTTCTGGATGACGAACTTCAGGTCGCTGTAGCTGTTGTCCGAGCTTCCGTTGGTCTGGTAGAACTCGATGGCCTTGACGTGCTCGTTGCCGGCGATGGCCGTGCGTCCTAAGGCCAGCGTCTTGTAGTTGTAGTACGAGCCGGGGTCGTTGTAGATGCGCATCACGCCGTCGCGGCTGTCGATGTCACTGTTGTCCACACCCACCACGTATGAGTAATAGACCGTCGCGCCGTCCTTGGTGTCAAGGAGTGAGGAGGCACTGAACTGCTGGTAGTCGGCGTTCCAGATGCGCACGTGGTTGTCCATCATCTGGTCCTTCTCGTTGTTGGTCAGTGCCTTGGTCTCATCGTGGTTGCGGAACTTGTGGTACTTCACGCCTTCCACGGTGAAGTCCTCCACCGTGGCATCGTAGATGATGATGCGCGAGCGGTTGTCCTTCCACGTCGGGCTGCTCAGGTAGTCCTGATAGACATCGCGGCGTGTGCTCACCTTCGCGTTGGGCGAGCCCAGGAACACGTCGTAGCCAATCTTCGTCACCTGCGTGGGATCGAGTTTCTCCCAGTGGTTGTCGCCCTTGGTGGTATATTGCATCATCTTGATTTCAGTCAGATTGGGGCAGTTGGCGAATGCCTCGTTGCCTATCTCGAAGTCGAAGGGCGTCAGCGTGTTGTAGTTGTTGGCGTCGGTGTCCTTGAAGTATAGGGTCTTCAGCGCCGAACTGTTGTTGAAGGCGCGGGGCGCTATCATGGCCAGGTGGGTGTGGTTGCGCACGTCGCCCACCAGGTCGTTGTGTATCTGCACGCCGTCGTCGTTGTATTTGCTCTCGTCATAGCCCGTGATGACGGTGAGTTCCGAGGCATTGCCGTCGGCGTTGTAGAGCAGCAGGTTGTCGTCCCAGTGGTTGTCATCGGTTTTGACATCGCCGTTCTCGAAGTGCCAGCCCTTGGCTGCTACGGTCTCGTCGGAGAAATAGTAGTGGTAGTCCTGGCGGGAGATGTAGCGGTAGGTCACGCCCCACTCCGTGCGCGTGGTCTCGGCCTCGGGGATGGGGGTGGTCTGAATGGTCAGTATCGGCTTGCCCACCACGTCCTCCAGCGTATGCCGTCCGCTGGCCTTGAAGCAGTCGCTGATGAAGAGGCCCGGATAGGCAAGGCCCGACCAGTGGTCAAAGGGTGTGCCATCGGGCATGGTGATGTCGATGGTGGCGCCGGAGGTCCAGTAGCTCTTGCCGGCGAACTGCACCGTCGGGTCGCTCACGAACTTGTACGTGCAGCCGTCGGGCAGCTGGACGCTGTCGAAGACGAACGTGCCCTGTGCCACCGTCATGCCTTGCATGCTATAGCAGCGGTCGAGGGTGATGGGGTTGTCGGTTTTAACGTCGCTCTCAGAGTAGGCAAAGTAGAGTTGCCTTTTGCATGGGGGTATGTAGTTGCCATTCTCTAAGCAGTTCGTGATGCTCTGGCGGTCGGCGGTGGTGTAGGTGCTCCAGCCGATGAACGGCGCGAAATAACAGTTTTCGACGTAAGACACCACATTGAACGTTCCGTCGAAGAGACAGTCGGAGAGTCTGTTCTCTGCATCACTGCCGTGACCGATGAAACCGCCGGCGCGCAGCAGGGTGTTTTCTTTCTCGGTGATGGTGGCCGAGACGTGGCAGTCCTCAATGATGTTGGTGCCGCCCTGGCAGGCGCCTATGAGTCCCGACGTGTGGAGTTTTCCGCTGATGGTCCCCTTGATGTGCAGGTGGCGGATGGTGGCACCGCCGACGTAGCGGAACGGTGCGGTGAAGGCTCCGTCAGAGTTGATCCTCACGTCGAGGGAGTGACCGTCGCCGTCGTAGATGCCGGCGAAGGGTTTCGACTCGGTTCCCACCATCGAATGTATTTCGATGATGTCGCGCGTCTGGCGGAAGTACACGCCGCTGAACGTCTCGCTCTCGCTTGCATCGTAGAGTCGATTCCAGTCCAACTCGTTCTTGATGAGGTAGGGGTCGCTACTCGTTCCCGAGCCGTCCCAGTCATAAGCCCATGCGCCCTGCAAGGCAAAAAGCAGGAGGGTGAGAAGTGTTAGTGCTTTCTGCTTCATTGTATGCTTGCTTTTTATTATTTCTTTATCTCAAAGTCTCATTGGAACATCTGGTCGAGGAGTTGGTAGAACATGGGGTCTTCGCCGATGATGGTAGCGAGCACCTTTCTGTCGGTGTCGATGATGATCTTAGTGGGGAATGCCGTAATCATATAGTCATTAGGTACTTTCGAACCCTTGGGAACAAAGACATGTAGCCAAGGCAGCGCGTTGTCGGCTACAGATTTCTTCCATTTCGCCTCCGTGTCGTTGCAGTCCATACCCAGAATCTCTATCTTGTCCTTGTACTTCTCGTAGTATGTCTTCATCTCGGGGAATCCCTTGATGCACCATCCGCACCACGAACCCCAGAAGTCGAGTACGACGATCTTGCCGCGCAGCGATGACAGTGCGAGGGGCTTGCCATGGAGGTCGTTAAGGGTGAAGTCGGGAGCCATACTGCCCACTGGGAGTGTCTTGTTCTGCAATTCCTGTTGGCGCAGGTATTCCTTCGCGTTGTCTATGGCCTTATTGATATAGGTAGCCATCCGGCCATTGCGGATGGCAGGAGACATCTGTGTGAGCAGTTCTTCGAGATGCTTAGGCGCATAGCATCCGACAGCCCCAACGAGCATCACGGCACTCTCGCAGTCGGGGTGTGCCTTGATGAAGTCAAGGGCCGGCTGTGCATCACTTTTCTCCTGTACCTGCTTGGCAGCCATATCGGCCTCGGTGTAATACCGATAGAAGCGCGTGCCACTATAGGTCAGACCGTCTGCCGGTTTCTCTTTGTCACAGTATCCCTCAGCCTTCAAGACTTCACCGGGGACTGCCGTCACCACAAAGCTGAAGCCTCCTTCTCCACGAATCAGAGAGGGTGTTACAAAGAAATACTCCTTCGCATCTGTCAGTTCGGTAGTAAATTGAAAAGAGCCGTTTCCCCGTACTACCACATGCTGTTCCTTGAGGTTGTCTGTAGGAAACACCCACAGCGTATCTTCTTCGTTCGTCAGCTGTCCGACGAAAGTCCATTTACCTGTTTCGCCCTTTGCTTCCTGTGCGAAACCACTCATTGTGCCACTGATGATGAAGATGGCGATGAGTATCCCTTGTCTTAAATGATTCATCTTATTGACTGATTGAAATTTATAGCTTTTTTTGCGGCTTTCTATACATGAACTGTATTTGAGCTAATTTGGCGATAAAGGTACAAATATTTTTTCAATTTTGTCGATATTTAATATAATTTAAGTGTCATTGCATGATAAATCTTTTCTTTCAACTTTAAAAACACACCTTTTCCGAGACAAACAGGAAGTGTTTAGTGTCTTCCTACCTTGAACTCAAAGAACAAAACAAATTGTTTTGTTCTCTAAGAAGACGGTTCTTACTTCCTAAACTGACCTTTCTTAGATGACAAAACAATTTGTTTTGTAACACGAAGACAACGAAAAAGCCCGGAAAGGACATGCTTCTTTCCGGGCTTTTTCGTGTTGTTGGTCCTGTTATCGGGGGCACGATTACTTGAACAACAGTTGTGCGAACTGATACAGACTACGGCGCCAGGTGTGCCACTCGTGTGCTGTTCCGGGCGATTCATAGCCAACGGCATTCATGCCGAGTTGCTCCTTGATATTCTTGGCAGCCTCTACACAACCCATGTTCTCTTTGCCGCCACCGCTCATGAATAGCAGTTTGACGTTCTTGGCGAAACCTTCAGCGTTCTTCACTTGATCAACGTTCCATGCGCCACTGCTGAAGGATCCCACGTAAGCGAACTTCTCGGGATTGGCCAGCGTGATCTCACGTGCCTGCATACCACCCATAGACAATCCGGCATAGGCTCGGTGCTGTGCATCGGCAATCACGCGGTAGTTCTTCTCAACCATCGGGATGATATCATTAAAGAGTACGTTCTTGAACCCCTCGGAGAAACCACCGAAGCCGCGACGACCTCCCTGCGGGCGCTGACCACCTTGTCCGGGAGCCCCCTGCTGGCGCGGACGCATACCTTGGGGAGCACCTTGCGGGCGTTGTCCTTGCGGACGTGCTCCCGGAGCGGCCTGAGGGCGCTGTCCACCACCGAAGCCGCCAAAGCCTGCGGGTTCACCGGGACGGCGTGTGTTCAGACCATTGTCCATCACGATGATGCAGGGAACGGCCTTTCCTTCGGCAATCAGGTTATCCATGATCTGTGCTGTGTGTCCCTGTTCGGCCCATCCGTACTCGTTCTCACCCATGCCGTGCTGGAGATACAGAACGGGGAACTTCTTCGTGGGATTGGTGAAGTACTCGTGTGGCAGATAGACATGACAGCGGCGCATCTGTTCGGTGTAGGTTGACCAATAGAAAACCTCGCTCATGGTACCCTGCGGCACATTCTTCACCAGCCAGAAATCCTGATCGGCAGAAGGAATCTCGATGCCGCTGCCCCAACGGCTGGCACCATAGTAATACAAACTGTTCGGATCGGGTACGTTTGCACCGTCGATGTTCAGCTGGTAGTAGTGGAAACCTTCGTCCTGTGGCTCTGAAGTACCAGTCCATACACCGTTCTCATCTTTCGTCATCTCATAGATCTTACCGGCGATGTCGAGGCCAACGAAAGTAGCTTGGGGAGCAGTGATCTGTGCACGAACCTGACGTTTGGAGTTCACAGCCGGGAACTGCTTGTTCTCCTGATTGGTGATAGCAGGTTTGAAATCCTCTGCCTCTGCAGCTACTGAAGGTACGATGGGATTCCCTCTCTGGGCACCAAACTGTGCTGATGCCGTCAGGCTCGCGAGAGCCAACAAAGAAAATACAAGTCTTTTCATAAATAGAAATAATTAAATGATGTTGATAATAAAATATTCAATTAGACGTTCCGTCTGCCAAAAGGTAAAATGAGAACTTAAATTGTTATCAAATATTAACACCCTTGGGCGGCCTTCTATTCGCTCTCCACTTTCACGCTCCTGTCACCGACCTTTAAGATATACACCTGGTGCCTGTAGGGTAGGGGGAGCTGGAGAGTGGAACCGTCGGATCTCACTTGCGACAATGGGATGCCTTGGAGGGTGTAGAGGGTGACGACGGTGCCGCTGGGCACATCAGAGAGAAACAGGCTCTGTCCGTTGCACTGCCATTTCCAGTGGCGGTTCTGCACTTGTGAAATGCCACTCTGCACCTCAACCACAGCCTGGATGATCAGCTTCTGACAGGCAGGCATCGTAAACGAGTAGCTGTTTCCCGGGACATGGTCGTTCTTCACCACACCGTTAGTGGCTACCTGTATGATGTCCCATCCCGTCACCTCCTTACCTTCGGGGGCTTCGCCCTGCAGGGTGACACTGCGATGGGCGTAGAACTTACCGTCGAAGCAGCCCTTAGATAGTTTGATGCCGTTGAAGGTGTAGCTGCCTTCCACTTGTTCCTGATTCGTATTGATGGTCATGGGAACGGGGGTTGCCAGTTTGTAGTAGTTGCCTAACTGTTTGTAGAACTCGTCGGTGCGCTTGGCAAGCCAGTTGCGAGCACTCTCCACCTCTTCCTGGTAGTTGGGCCACCACTCATTGATCAGCTTACGATGGTGTGGATATTCGTATTTGATCATTTCGTACATCGGATCCCATACCTCGCGTGTTCCTCTCTCGTTCATGAAGTCACCCATATAGATGGCACAGCGGTCGAGGAATTCCCGATGGAGGTCGGCATCTTCCATCATCCGTCGGAACAGACGGGTGTGCTCATAGTGGTTCGCCCAGTTGCGCCCACTGTCGTAGTTGGGGTTATGGAGCCACTCGATGGTGTTGTAGTTGGCATTCGATCCATACAGCCCCAGTCCGAAATCGGTATCCTTAGCCACGAAACGCCACCGACCGCCGTCTGCCTGCGGGCGCCACATCACGATGTTGTTGCCGGGGAAGTCTTGGTTGTTGTAGTAGAGGTTCATGATCATCAGGTTGAAGAATTCCTCCCAGTCGATCCACTGTTCATATTCTTTCAGTGTGTGGCCGTGCTCGCCATAGAACTCCTGGAACTGTCTCCAACTGTCGATACTGCCTTCCTTCAGCTCGTTCCAGTTCTCGATCATGTCAACATCCTCCAGCCCGTCGTAGTTGGTGTAGATATTGTCCTCGTTGCTGCGTTCCCGGATGTTGAGCATCCCCTGATATTTCCCGTTGACATAGATAATGGCGGGGCGCCAGGCCTGCCAGTCGAGATCCACATACTTTGCCATGGTGCGCTGGATGATCGCATCGCGCATATACAGGTAGTCGAAGTCGTTACCTGCATTGCGCAGGGAGATACTCTTGAAGTCGTTGAGACCGGGTTTCTGATCGGGGAAGAACTCATATTCGAGTCGTTTGGTGCCGAAACGTTTGTTGGCGTAGATAGCCAACGACTTGAACTTGCTGCTACGTGTGGCTCCGCCCATGATACGTGTTTCGCACAGCTGGTTGAGGATGCTGGCACTGTTCTCCCCTTCGAAATACTCAAAGTTCATGGGGCGCCGCCAGTCGAACTCGTAGTTCTTCGTTCCGTTCTTGTAGGTCCCGTCCACATAGATGCCGATCTTGGGGTCGTTCAGGTATTTGTCGTTGATGCAGATGGAGATGACGGGCAGTGTGATATCTCTGCCATGACTGATATACGACTGTGCCGTGGCACGTGGTGACAGATAGCCTTTGCAGAACAGCTTTGCCAGGATCACGGTTGATTTGCTGATGTGGATGGGACTCTTATACAGGGTGCTGTTCGCTGTAGGCTCGGAACCATCGGTGGTATAGCGGATCTCTGTGCCTTCAGGACTGCCTTCCGGCAGACTGAGTGCCAGTTGGAGATTGATTGTTCCTGAGACGACACGTCCTGGCTCACTGAAGACCGGTTGGCCCAGGATATCCTTGTTCCCACAGGTCTCTCCCGTATTGGCACTGCCAGGAGTAGGGGTGAGCTGGTATCCCCATTTCTCGTCGCCATCGGTCTTACGGCCATAGGCAACGTTGGGTGCTGGTTGTTTCTTCATACCGACGACCTGGTCGATGATCTCGCCACCCTTTAACAGATAGACTTCACCGTCCTTACCCGATTCCAGTCGGAAACTGGTGTGAAGATCGGTCTCTTCCTTGTCGCAAAAGATCACCACATAGCCTTTGGGGGCTATCGTTCTCTGTGGCAGCTGGTAGGCCTTATCTGCTTTCGCGGAAGTGCCTATCTGATAGTCTTTGAGGTTGACCGGCTCGCTTCCTGTGTTATACAACTCCACCCATGAGTCGGGAAACTCGTTCAGATCATCCATGATACAGTCGATGTTCGATTGCATCATTTCGTTAATGACCAATTGTGCTCCGGCATGGAGCGTGACAAGGACACAGAGCGATGTCGTGAGTAAAGATCTTTTCATATCAGTTCTGTTAGTGGTGATAGCATCTAAGATAAATGAATGGCCGCAGTCGGCAATTCTTGTGCAAAGATAGTAAAATCCCCGGCATAAAAGAACATTTGGGATGTTTTTTTTATGCCGGGGAGCTTGATCAGTCTTGGGGTAGGGCAAGGAAGCCGTTTCTTACCTTACTTTACTTTGATGGTATCTGTTCCTACCTTCAAGATGAATACCTGTCCGCCCTGGATAGGAAGCTGGATGGCAGAGCCATCGGCCTTGAACTGCTGCAGCAACATTCCCTGGAGGTCGTATAAGCTGATGAGGGTACCTGCCTGCACACCGCTCACATACAAGGTGTTGTCTGCCACATTCCACTTCCAGTCTTTCACCTCGGCATTGGCAATACCTGTCTGCTTACCGATGACAGCATCGATGGCAAGTTCCTTACATGTGGGCATATTGAACGTGTAGGTGGCTCCGTCAATATGCGTCTTGGTGACGGTACCGTCGGAGGCAGTCTGCTCGATGTCCCATCCTGTCACAGTCTGGTCATCGGTGCCAATGCCCTGTAGCGTAACCTGACGGTTCACGAAAAGCTTACCGTTGAAGGTTCCTTGTGAGAGCGGGATGTCGTTGACGAGAATCTTGGCAGACATTTCGGTGAGATCCTTGTTGATGGTCACGGGGATGGCATCGCCCAGTTTGTACTGGTCGCTCAGGAACTGAAGGAAATAGTCGGTACGGGGCAGATAGACGGTAGTCTGACCACCGCCCCACCAGCCTCCCCAGCCGGCTTCCTCATATCCTGCAAGCCATTTCTTGGCATCCTCGAACTTGTTGAGGATGTCTTGGCGGTTGTCGTTGCCCCAACCTCCCCAGCCAGGATTGTACTTGTCGCGGTGAGCCACAAACTCTTCCAATGCCTCGTCTAAGATGGCATCCATGGTGGCACCGGTTCCCTCGGCATTCATGAAGTCGCCCATAAAGACACAGCTCTTGTCGATGAACATCTTCAGCATATCGGGATCTTCCATCATATTCTTGAAAAGAAGGGTGGCTGGTTCGGTGAAAGCCCAGTTGTCATTAGGATACTTGCTGGGGTTATAGAGTAAATCGATGGTGTTATAGTCGGATTTCCTACCGTAGAGTCCGAGTCCGAAATCGGTGTCCTTCACGATGAAGCGCCATCTCTTAGGCAGGGGGCAGTCTTTGGCATCGTCGTTGGGACGCCAGAACACGATGTTGTTACCGGGGAAGTCGATGTTGCCGTAGAAGAGGTTCATCACCATGATGTTCAGATATTCGCTGACATCCATCCACTCCTCATACTCCGCCTTGGTGTGTCCTTTTTCACTATAGAACTGCTTGAAGGCCTGATAGAACTCGTCATCACCTTCTTTCAGTTCCTCGATGAACAGATCCTTGTTGTTCTCCTTCTCATGAGCAATCTCAATCTCGTCAACATCCTCAAGGCCGTCGTAGTTGCTGTAGATATTGTCTTCGTTGGAACGCTCTCGGATGTTGAGCAATCCCATGTACTCACCGTTGATGTAGAGGACGGCAGAGTGACCGGCCTGCCAGTCGAGGTCAACGTTCGGTCCCATGGTGCGCTGGATAATGAGATCGCGGAAGTACATGTCGCCGAAGTCGTTACCACCGTCACGCAGCGAGAACGACTTGAATTCTGTCACACCTGGCTTCTGGTCGGGGAAGAACTCGTATGAGAAACGCTTGTTGTTAGGATCAAAACGCTTGTTGGCATAGAAGACCATCGACTTGAGGGCATTGGCACGTGACTGTCCGCCTTGGATACGTGTCTCACCGGGTTGGTTGATGGCACTCGCCTCACCCTCGATGGGGAAGAACTCTACGTTGACAGGGCGACGCCAGTCGTGTGTCTTCTTGTCTTCCTTGCTGTTGTTGTTGGCGAAAAGACCGATCTTCTTGTCGTTCAGATACCTGTCATCAGTCTGGACGGAGAAAATGGGAATGGTCATCTCCCTTGGATGGAAGATATACGACTGGGCGGTGCTCAACGGGGAGAGCCATCCCTCGCAGAATACTTTGGCACGGATGGCTGTCGTCTTGCTGATCATCAGAGCCTCCGTGTACTTCGTACTGGATGCGACGGGCTCACTGCCGTTGGTCGTATAGGTGATATAGGCACCTTCGGGAGCACCTTCGGGCAGACTTAGTTCGAGGGTGATGGCCTCATTGCCTGAGGTGACATGACCCGGTACGCTGAACACTGGAGCTCCTAAGATCTGCTTGGCTTTGCAGGTCTCACCCGTGTTGGCCTTGCCTGGTGTCGGCGTGAGCTGGTAGCCCCACTCGGCAGCACCGTCGGTTTTGCGACCGAAGGCCACATCGGGTGCAGGCATCTTGGGCATGGGCTTTTCATCTATATAGGGGAGACTGTCAACAGGCTCCGCATTTTTGTCCTTGAAAAGGTAAACCGTACAGCCCTTGCCTGATTCCAAACGGAAATCGGCATGGAGAGGCTTATCCTCTATTCCTTCCTTGTCGCAGTAGATCAACACATAGCTTTGTGGCTCCACGGTCATGTCAGGCAACTGCCAGGCTTTCTTCACCTTGTTCTTGTTGCTGATCTGATAGTTTTTGAGGTTGACCGCCTCGGAACCGCTGTTGTATAACTCAACCCAAGAGTCTGGGAACTCATTCAGGTCGTCCATGATACACTCGACATTCGACTGCATCAGCTCATTGATTACCAACTGAGCCTTTGCACTGAAGTGACTGGCTACTGTCAGGGCCAGTGTGAATAGTAACTTCTTATAAAACATAATGTAATGATATAGTTTGATTGCAAAGATAATTAAAAATGTGCAAACGGGGAATGTTTTGGAAAAGAAAATCATCAGGATGCTTCTTCAGATAAAAGATATGAGACATTTTGAAAACTTCTTTCCGCATAAATCGAAGAAATGATGCGTTTTCTCTCACAAACTCGTGTCCATTCCTCTTGGCTGTCTGTTCAATCATCACACAAAAAAAAACGAGCCGTGTGAATCACAGCTCGTTTTTTCTATTGGTTTTCAATCTCCTCACGCATGTCAATCAATTGCTTCTTGCTGTCATAGAACTCATACTGCAAGAAACCCATCTGCTGAGAGGGGATCACATGCACACCACGACCGTATTTGAGTTGCCACCTGCGCTTCATACTGATGAGGCCTTGGTTGATATAAGCAGCCACATACGGGTGGACGTGCAGATAGAATCGTTTGACGCCAATCTTATTGACCAGGTTGTCAATCTTCCTTTCCAATTGGTCGGTGAACAGGATACTTGATTTGATCTTGCCACTGCCAAAACACGTCGGACACTCTTCTTCAACATTCACATCCATCGCCGGACGAACACGTTGGCGTGTAATCTGCATCAAGCCGAACTTACTCAGTGGCAGAATATTATGCCGTGCACGATCTTTCTGCATGTTCTTACACATGCGCTCATAGAGCATCTGCCGGTCTTCTGCCAGATTCATGTCGATAAAGTCAACGATGATGATGCCTCCCATATCTCGTAAACGCAACTGTCTTGCCAGTTCGTCGGCGGCACCGAGATTCACTTCCAGGGCATTGCCCTCCTGTCCTTTCTCTGCTCTGGTACGGTTTCCGCTGTTCACATCGACGACGTGCATGGCCTCTGTGTGCTCAATGATGAGATAGGCACCGTGCTTGTAGTTGACGGTCTTGCCGAAGCTCGACTTGATCTGCTTGGTGATATTGAAATTGTCAAAGATAGGCACATTACCAGAGTAGAGCTTGACGATGCCCGCCTTTTCAGGGGCGATGAGTGTGACATAGTCTTTCACCTCTTGGAATACCTGCTCGTCGTTCACATAGATGTTCTCATACGAGGGATTGAACAGGTCGCGCAACAAAGCAACGACACGACTGGTCTCCTCATAGACGAGCTGGGGACGTTTGGTGGTTTTCTGTACTTTGGTAATGGCATCCTCCCAACGCTTCAGGAGAATCTTTAATTCGGTGTCGAGCTCTGCTACACGCTTGCCCTCTGCCACTGTGCGCACGATAACGCCCACGTTCTTGGGCTTGATACTCTGGATGAGCTGCTTGAGGCGTGCACGCTCTTCACCACTTTTGATCTTAGAAGATACAGAAACTTTATCGTTGAATGGAACAAGCACCAGGTAGCGGCCGGCGAAACTGAGTTCTGCGGTGAGCCGCGGCCCTTTGGTGGAAATGGGTTCTTTGACAATCTGTACCAGCACCTCCTGATCTTTCTGTAGCGTGGTGGCCACGCTGCCGTCTTTCTTCAGGTCGGGCAGGCGAGATGCCTTGGCAAATGGATAAAGTTTTTTTCTGTCGCTCTGTACCTGCTTGAGGTACTTCTCATAGGAACTGAATTGGTTTCCCAGGTCAAGATAATGCAGAAAGGCGTCGCGTTCATACCCTACATCAACGAAACTGGCGTTGAGTCCCGCCATCAGTTTCTTTACTTTGGCGATGTAGATGTTCCCGACAGCGAAAGATACCGATCGTGGCTCTGTCTGGTATTCAACCAGGTTTTTGTCTTCGAGCAGCGCAATTGAGATCTCTTTCGGTCGGACGTCAATTACAACTTCGCTTGTCATTTCTGCTTTTTCTTATTTACCATAAGAGCAAGTATGGTTACTTGCTCTTATGACGATTCTTTCTTAATCTTTTCTTACGCTTGTGCGTAGCCATCTTGTGGCCTTTTTTCTTTTTTCCGTTTGGCATAACTATAAATATTAATAATGTGTAACTAAAATCCTTTCATAAATGGTACAGGGGACAGTACCTGCCGGGAAGATTGTATTTACTCGCCCTTCATCTTTGCCACGAAACTCTTAGCTGGCTTGAAGCTGGGGAAATCGTGTGCAGCGATGACGATAGTAGTGTTCTTAGAGATGTTGCGAGCGGTCTTCTCTGCACGGTGCTTGACAATGAAACTGCCAAAGCCACGCAGATACACATTCTCTTTCTTCTCTAAAAGGCTACCTTTGATAATCTCCATAAAGGCTTCAACAGAGGCAGAGGCGTCTTTTCTGGCCACCCCTGTTCTGGAAACAATCTCCTCTATAATTTCTGCTTTTGTCATATCTTTTATGAATGATTAAATGTTATCTAACTAATTTCGGACTGCAAAGATACGAGTTTTCTGTGTGATACGGAAATTTATTTGAGATTTTTTGCAAATTTACTTCGAATATTTGTCAATCAAGGCATCTGCCTGTGTATTTCCTAACTCTTTTGCTTTCTGTAAGTTAGCAATTCCCTCCTCTTTTTGTCCTTTCTTTACCTGTGCCAGACCTAATAAAAGGAAACCGTCGCTGTAGCTCGGCGCAATCTCCACACAGCGTTCTGCAGTCTTCATCGCTTCGTCGATCATGTTCACCCGCAGCTGCAGGGAAGCCATCTCAGCATAGTAGGTGGGTTCTTGTGGATCGAGAATGATTGCACGGGCGATATCTCCCAGGGCTTGCTGGAACAGATGGCCTTTCACCTCGGCTTGTTCACGGATATAGTAGAAGTTGGCATTGACGTTTCCTCGCATCAGATATTCGTAGCGGGTGTAGTCGAAGACTGCCTGACGGAAGCTGTCGGCCTGCTCGTATGCTGCGGCACGTGTCAGGAAGTAGGGGGCGGCACTTACTATCTGTAGGGTATCAGTGGTATTGATGGCACTATCCAGCAACGCGATGACCTCTTTTGCCGGTGCATTCAGCATCTGCTTGCACCGGGCTGCCTCGTAGAGGAGTTCAGGATTCTTGAAGTCTTTGTCCTGATAAAGCGTCATGAACATGTCGTGGGCCTTCTGGTATTCAGCCTTCGAGAATGTGATTTGAGCGGCGAGATGCTGATAGCCGGGCTGAGGTGAGAGTGCATAGGCTTCATTGACCTCTTCTAATGCTTTGTCGAGCGTCCATTTCTCATAGGGTGCATCTGCCTGATACAGAACCTTGTCATAGATCAGTTTCCCGAAATTGTAGTGGGCCTCATCCTTCTTCTCCACCAGTTGGATGGATTGTTCCATGGTTTTGTCGGCATCATCAAACCTTCTCTTCGAGGCCTGCATTCGTGCCCGTGCATCATAGCCGTCAGGCTCGGCAGGGAAGAGCTTACAGAAATCATCAATGGCTGCCATGTGTTTCAGTGAGTCACCGCTCTGACTGGCCATCACCAAGGTGAGCTGTGCTTGAGTCAGGTCTGTGGGCATGGCGCAAGGGATGCCGATCTGTTTGATGTTGGCATCGTTGTATGACAGTCCGTGGGATGCCAGACTGCTGATATAACGTGCATCGGTTGCATGGGTGTCGAAAGAGGTGTTGCTCACCTGCAGCAGCCCGAGCACCTCACCGTTCTCATTGACAAACGGGCAGGCGATGGCGTTGTCGGGCGCATTCATCCCGAAGATGTAGTAGGCATACTTGTCCATGAAGGTCTCCATGCTCTTCACTCGGGTGTTGATGATCTCGGGATCCTTCACACCATATCCCACCAACCAGGCTGAGGCACCATTGGCAGCAGGCGATGAGGCCAGGACGGCAGGTGTCGTCTTCCCATTCACCCTGAAATGGGCGGCATTGTAGATGTCGTTGATACCCAGGATACGTGTCACGTCCATCTTGTTTCCCTTCTGGTCGATGACAACAGCCGAGGCTGCACCGATGAATGGTTTCAGTTCACTTACTGCTTCCCCGTTACTTCCCACGAAGACACCATGTGACGAGGCCAGCAAGGATCCGTCGGCGCGGAACGTGGTGAGGGAGAACACACTCTTAGCAGTGTTCTTGACAGCGGATGGCTGTGCTTGTACATAGGAGCTGCAGAGCATGATGGCTGCAGCTAAGAATAATCTGATATTTCTCATAATCTTTTGTCATGACTGTTTGAGTAACTCTTTCGCATTACTGATGGCTGCTTCAGAAATATCGCTGCCACTCAGCATCTGGGCAATCTCCTGCACGCGTTCCTCTGGGTTGAGCATGAGCATGCGTGAGGTTGTTCCCTGCGGAGTTTCCTCCTTATATACTTTATAATGGGTGGTACCGCGTGCGGCAATCTGGGGCAGGTGAGTGATGCTGATTACCTGGCGGTCGGCTGCTCCCATCTCCTGCATGATCTTTGCCATCATCTCCGCGATCTTTCCACTCACACCAGTGTCGATTTCATCAAAGATGATCGTCGGCAGTTTGACAGCACCACTGATCATCGCTTTCAGTGACAACATCACACGGGCCACCTCACCACCAGATGCTACTTCGCTCACAGGCTGCAGAGGTGTGTTGGTGTTGGCACTGAACAGAAAACTGATACGGTCGGAACCATCAGCCGACAGGGGCTTGTCTTCGCGAAGAATCTCAAAGCGGACATGAGGGATCCCTAAGGGAACGAGGCGCTTCAACATCTCCTTCTCGATGGTTCTTGCTGCTTTCTCACGGAGCTTGGTGAGCTTGGCTGCTGTCTGTTCGCATTTTCCTCGCAACAGTTTTTCCTCTTCATAGAGACGGCTCATCTCCTCCTCGCTATGATCTATTCGGTCTAACTCTTGACGGAGCCGGTCGCGGATGGCCAACAGTTCTTCCACGGTCTCTACGTGATGCTTCTTCTCTAAAGAGTAAATGGTATCGAGAGCCGTATTGATCTCTTCCATCCGTTGGGGGTTGAAGTCGAAGTCTTCTGCCCGACTGCTCACTTCGTCGGCGATATCTTTCAACTCAATATAACAGCTGTCCAATCGTGCAGCAGCTTCCTTGATATCAGGATATACTCCCTGAATAGCGGTCAGTGTGCGTGAGGCCTCTTTCATCTGTTCGATGATTCCTCCGTCATCGTGGGTGAGGAAACGGTCGGTGTTGTAAAGGGCACCTTTGATTTCTTCGGCATGACAGAGGGTCTCACTTTCCTGTTCCAGTTCCTCTTGTAACCCCTCCCGTAATTGGGCTTCGTTAAGTTCTGTAAGCTGGAAGCGCATGAAATCCTCGCTTTCGTTCGCCCGTTTCATGGTTTCCTGCATCTCTTTCACTGCTTTTTTCGCCCTGAGGTAATCTTGGTAGAGCTGTTGATAGACCTCCAGCAGCTGATGGTCATCGGCAATGATATCCACCACATGAAGCTGAAAGTCCTCTTCTTGCAGTAACAGGTTCTTGTGCTGAGAGTGGATATCCACTAACTGTTGCCCGAGCTGTCGCATCAGTGTGAGTTGAACTGGAGTGTCGTTGATGAAGGCACGGCTTTTTCCTGAGGCCGTCAGCTCGCGTCGGAGGATGCAGTCAGTGGCATCATATTCGATGTCATGGTCATTGAAAAACGACTCCATCTGATAGCGGCTGAGGTCGAAATGTGCTTCGATGACACATCGCTCAGCACCACTCTTGATGGCTTTGGTGTCAGCACGTTGTCCCAGTAAGAGAGAGATGGCTCCCAGGATGATGCTCTTTCCCGCGCCCGTTTCTCCTGTAATGACGGAGAACCCCGGCAGGAAGGTCATGTCCAACGTGTCTATCAGGGTGAAGTTCTTGATATAAAGTTGCTTGATCATTGTTTTCCTTCGATAAAGCTATTCCTTGATTTTCTCCCAGTAATTGTTCTGTGAGGCATTGATGGAGAACAGGATGTCATAGACCGTTTCTTTTTCCTTTTGTGTGCCTTTTCCTTTGTATATGTTCGACAACTCATCTTTCTTGTAGTCGGTCCATATCTGGGGAAGAAGGCTCAGTGGACGGTCCTCGTGACATTTCTTCAGATCGTTCTCAAGAGCTGAGCTGATATTGGTCCGGCCTCGTTCCACGTTGTTCGCCATCTCGTCAAGTCCTGTGCGATAGTAGTCATATTGCAACTGTCTGAAAGGTTTCATGGCACCTTCCATGTAGTCGTTGATGATGGCAAAACGGTTCCTGCTGTTGTCGAAGGCTTTCCATCCGGGAAAGTTCAGGTTCTGGGCGTTGTTAGCCAGGTTCAGGCAACGTTGCAGGATATCTTCTCCGCCCATCGGGGCGAAAGAGTCGAGGTTCATGCCGATAATCAGGTAGGCATAGTAGGCGATGAGTGCCGTGAGCTGATTGTCGATCATCTCCTCGTTGAAGTTCAGCTGGTCAAACTGCGTGAACTGGAAGTTGAAGTCTGCGTCCCTATTATTATATAAGGTAGTGGTATAAGATGCATTATAAACCGGTCGGTTGGCAAGAATCAAAGCAGTGCAGCTGAACAGGTTCTCGCTCTGGTCATACTTGGTCACTGTAATATTGAAGTTGCACTGGATACGCTCGTTCTTCTGAAAATGCAAGGCTGTCCATTGTCGTTCGTTGATGAATTGCTCCAGCGTTTGCTGCAGGTTGTCGAAAACACTGGCATCGGTGCCTTGAATCTGTTTGTGGTTGATGACCACCTTGGCCTGCAGTTCCTGGGCTTGGACAGTCTGACAGATCATGGAGCAGAAAAGGATAGCCCCATAGAGGAAACCTTTCAGACCTTTGGGATAGATAGGCCTGAACGAGGAAAGGGAGATCTTCTGCCATGTGATTCTTGTCCTTGTCATCTGCTCACATATTATGATCGGTTGTTGAATTCACGAAGACGAATACGTGTCAACACCTGCTTGGTGTTGTAAGTGAAGTCACTCGACAGCATCCAGCTATAGTATCCGGGATCACGGTGGAGTACGTCGGCGACGCCCCATCCTTTATACTTTCCGAAGTTGAATACCTCGTATTTCCGTGGTTGCCCGTTTTCATCGGTCAGCACCTTCCCTTGCGCATCTGTCATTTCTCTCCATACAATGCGCCCGGCAAAGTCAACATTGTCGTTTGTCTTCGAGAAAGCGGCAAGCTCGTCCATGTCATTGTTCAGCTGCCGTTCCGGTTCCTCTTGCTTGCCAGGGGCATACATGTCGAGTTCCCCTTGCAGTACGCGGTAGGTGGCTTCTGTATCCTCATCAGCTTTGTGGGCGGTGAAGTCATCCTCCATCTTCCGTCCGCAGTAGAACTTATAAGCAGCAGCGAGATTGCGACGTTCCATCTTATGGAAGATGGTCTGTGCATCGATCAATCGGCACTTTGAGAAATCAAAGTCATAGCCTGCGCGCAGGAACTCCTCTGCCAGCATGGGAACATCGAAATGGTTGGAGTTGAAGCCGGCGAAGTCACAGCCTTGAAAATTCTTTAATAGCTTTGCCGACAGTTGCTTGAACGTAGGCTGTTCCTTTACTTGTTCATTGGTGATACCCGTTAGTTGAACCACCTCGGCGGGGATCTCTTTCTCGGGGTTTACGAATAAGTTCTCCCGTTCTTCTTTGCCGTCGGGATACACTTTAATATAAGATATCTGGATGATCCTGTCCTTAACAAGATCAAGCCCCGTTGTCTCCAAATCGAAGACAATAAGGGGCTTAGTAAGATTGAGTTTCATGTTTTTACCTGTTAATCGTTCAGGAGCATAGGCATAATCAGCATGAGCACGTCTTCGTTCTCGGGTTGTGTGCAGGGGATGATCAAACAGGGACGACTGGGATCGGCCAGTTGCAGTTCGACTTCATCGCTGGCTAAATTGTTCAGGATGTCACTGAGTGATGATCCTTTGAAGCCAATGTTCATGCTGTTACCGCTGTAGTCACAAGGAATCTCTTCCTTGGCACTGGTGGCGAAGTCTATATCTTCGGAGGATATCTCGATTTTTCCGTTCTCTAAGTGCAGACGGATCAGCTGACTGCTCTCACTGGCGAAGGGGAGCACACGGCGCAGGGCACCGATGAGCACCTTTCGGTCGATCGTCAGCTGGTTCGGATTGTCCTGGGGAATCACACTGTTGTAGTTAGGATACCGACCTTCGATCAGACGACATTGCAGGAGGGTGTCACCAAAAGTGATCTCAGCATTACGGTCGTCGAAACGAATCGACAGATCGCTGTCATCTTTTACTAACACGTTCTTCAGCAGGGTGGCAGGTTTCTTCGGAAGGATGAATGCCGTAGGCACTTCGGTCTTAACGCTAAATATTCTGTTGCGTACCAGTTTATGACCGTCGCTGGCAACGATAGCCAGGGCATCGGGGGTGAGGTCGAAATAGATACCGTTCATCACTGGACGCAACTCCTCAGAAGCTGTGGCAAAGACGGAACGTGAGATGTTGTCTGCCAGTACATTTGAAGGCAGTGACAGAGTCGTGGCACCTTCAGGCATAGCCTGTACCAGAGGATACTCTTCGGCATTCTGACCAGTGAAGTTGTACAGACCATTCTGGTAGATCACCTTGATGGCAAAACTGTTGGTATCCACATCGATGGTGAGCGGTTGTTCGGGTAGCTCCTTCACGGCATCCAAAATGGTACGGTTGTTTACGGTAAATTTCCCTTCACCGTCGCTGTCGTCAAGGGGTATGCTGGTTTTCATCACGTTTTCACTGTCGGAAGCGGTAATGGCCAGTGTGTTGTTCACGACTTCAAAAAGAAAACAATCCAGAATGGGCAGCGCGTTCTTGCTGTTGATCACCTTCGAAAGGGTTGACAGGCGACTGCTCAAGGCAGAACTTGATAGTGTAAATCTCATTGGTATGATGTTTTTAGTTATTACCTATTTAATAAAACTGGCTACAAAAATACGAAAAATTAAAAGAATAAAAAAATAAAAGAATAAAAAAACGCTTAAAATGTTTCCAGATTAAGAACTATTTTATTAATTTCGCACTCCGTAAGGAAAAAGACAAGAAAGTTTGTGGAGAAGACACACAGACAATCATGAGAATTGTTTAAAATATTATGATAGATTATGGAAATAGAAGGTAAAGTAATTGCCGTGCTCCCAGAGCAGGGTGGTGTCTCTTCTCGTACAGGAAATGCGTGGAAGAGTCAAGAGTATGTAATTGAGACACACGACCAATATCCAAGGAAGTGTTGTTTCCGTGTGTTCGGTGCCGACCGTATTGCAGCCATGAATATCCAAGTGGGCGAAGAACTGCGAGTGAGCTTTGATGTGGATGCACGCGAATATCAGGGTCGTTGGTACAACACCTTATCTGCCTGGCGTGTTGACCGTGTGGATCCCGCAGCTGCACAAGCTGCTGCCATGGGAGCGCAACCGATGGCTGCTCCAGGTGCTTTCCCACCACCGCCAGCAGGCTTTACGCAACAGGCTCAGTCCACTCAGCAAGTACAGCAACCTGCCCAACAGGCCGCACCGTTCCCTCCTGCTCAGCCACAGGAAGGAGAGAATGCAGCTGACGACTTGCCCTTTTAATATTACATGATGAAACCCTACGTCGTCGTCCTTGTCTTTATAGCATTGGTGCTTTCCTCGGCTGTCACAGGTGTAGGCAGTTATCGTAGGACCGCACATGCCATTGACCAAGATATCCATCAGGCATTGTCGAAGACACTGATGGAGAAGCGCAGTGACCGTATCACTGCCGATACCATACGCACCTATCGCCAGTATATCACCATTGAAGAGCTGCGCGATAGGGCTTATTTGGCCATGAAGGTGACAAGACGTGACGGACAATCCCGTCTGGAAATGGTGGGATCGGCCGATTGTTCGATAGCCACCATTTACCAGATGTCTGATCAACGAATGTCGTATGCTTTGATGCTGTCGGCAATTCTCTGGATGGTCTTCTGCTATCGTCCTTCTTCGATGAAAGAGGACATAACGGTAACAGAGCCTTCCATCGTGTTGGGCGGACTTTCTTATTCTGCCACCGATCAGTGCTTTTACCATGAGGGAAACCGCATTCATCTTACCCCTATGCAGCAGCAACTGATGACGATGTTCTTTGAGGCTAAGGATCACCGCCTGAGTAAGCAGGCTATTTGTGAGGCTCTCTGGCCGAAGAAGGAGGATCCCAGCGAAACCCTTTATACGATGATACGTCGTGTGAAGCCCATCATTGAGGAGCAAGGTAGGCTTCGCATCGAGTCAGACCGTGGTAGGGCTTACTATCTTACAGTTATCCCCTCGTAATCCTTCCCTTTTAGGTCCTTTTTTTCTTGATGTCGGGAGCGCGGAAATGCGTTCGTGATGAATACGTGTACACTTCGTAAGTCCTTCATCCCCATGTCTTTATCTGGGTCTGACAGTGACAGTCATTGAAATGTCAGACAAATGTCAGGAAGTTTTTTTGTGTTCTGACACACTTTCATATACTTTTGTCCTTGCATTCGGTGAAACGGTGCAGTTATACACGAAACGATTATTCAAAAAGTGAAGCGTATGTATAGAAAGCAAGGACTACGAAATGTGGTGATCGAATGGGTGATATCTTTCCTGACGGGAATGAAGATGATACTGTCATTCTGCATCTTGCTACTGTTGACGCCCGTGCTCTTTTCGGTGAAGACCTGTCAGAAAGGTGATGGGGAAGCACCCGGGAATGACAGTCTGCTCCAAGAACTTGCCGCGGCTATCCATGGCGATGACGGTCGGAGGAACTATAACCCCGACTCGTGCATCGTCTTCAGCTTAGAGGATTTCGGACAGGTAGACGCTTATCAGGTGAATGGCGGGAAAATCTGTACCTTCTCGCCTGATGGGCATCTGACCCGATTGTATCGTTTAGGAGGGAAAGACGGATTGCTCATGCGCACGACTTACTATGACTTTGATCTCCATGCCCGTGTGATTCACCCGTCGTTCAGTGATCTGCAAGCCATCACCATTGCCTATTATGCATGGCAGCATGGCTATGTGTATGAATATGACCATCGGCGGCGCCTCCATCTGTTGCACCTCCGATGGTACTGAGATGTCTTAACGTTTCTCTTTGAGAAAGCCGTGACGATAGGCATAGAGCAGTTCTCGGAGATCTGACACCTGTTTCTTCAGTTCCGTACCCACATCGGTGTCGGCCACGAGCATCCGCTGGGCTGTCATCTCCACGATCTGTGTGGTGCTCTTGATGTCGATCCCTCGTTTCACGGCATCCTCCTCACTGGTGAACGGCTCGTGCTGCACAAGTTGGAAGCCTCGGGAATGATAAACAAGGGTATATCCGGCGATACCGGTAGTCTTATGGTATGGCTGTGAGAACCCTCCGTCGATCACCATCAGTTTCCCGTTGGCCTTGATGGGATTTTCTCCATCTGCTGCATGCACGGGCACATGACCGTTGATGATATGGCGGTTCGGCCCCTCCACACCGAAAGCGTCGAGGATATGATCGCAGATCTCCTCGTTGTCACGCAGTTTGAAATAGTTTCCTTTCTCTTCCTTATGTGTAGCCTTGTCTTCGATGAAATAGCGTTCGAAGGTAGCCATCTTCGATTTGTCGAAGAGGATGCTATCAGGCCCGCACCATAGATAGAGGAAATAGTCGATACCATAGTCGCGCTCCTCAGGGTTCGTGTCCCCTTGGAAGGCAGAACGAATCAGCATGCCTGTGTAATGCATCAGGTCTTTTCCTTTGTATTTCTTATTCTGATACAATGTCACTTCTTTCAGTGTCCCATCGGCATTCAGCGGACAGGAGGCATGGAACAGCAGGTTATGGTTCACGATGGAATACATGCAGCCATGGGAGAAGATGAGCTTGATGTGTTTACGCAGTTTCTCATTCACTGTGAACGAATGGTGCAGCCGTTGCATCAGGGCCTCTTCCTCGGGGGTGAGGGCACTGCCTCCTGTTGTGGATGTGGAAGATAGGGTGGGGAAATGGCAGGATGTCATGGGATACTCCTTGCCATCAACCATGCATGTGCCCTTCTCGGTGTTGATAGTACCGATCAAGTCGCGGTCTTCCATGCCCCATTCGGGATGTTTATGGAAGATCTGTGCCTCCACCTTGAACTGCAGGATGGCGATCGCTTTGTGCATCATGGCGGTGAGACGTGCATCTTTCTCATCAAGGCGTTCGCTGCCGCCGTTGGTCTTCGGCATGAATTCCGTACAGGGGTCATCGCCGTAGGTCTCCATGGCAAAGGTGGCTAAGGGCACGAGGTTGATGCCGTAGGCCTCTTCCAAGGTGGTAAGATTAGCGTAGCGCAGACAGAGGCGTATCACATTACAGATACAGGCATCATTACCTGCGCAGGCTCCCATCCACAGGATATCGTGGTTTCCCCATTGGATATCCCAGTTCTTGTATTGCTTCAGCAGGTCGAGGATGAGATGTGCCCCTGGGCCTCGGTCGTAGATGTCACCTAAGATATGTAGTTTGTCGATGACCAGTCGTTGGATGACGTTGCAGATGGCGATGATAAAATCATCGGCGCGTCCTGTATCAATGATGCTGTTGATGATCATCTTCACGTAGGCAGCCTTGTCGCTATCTTCAGTGCGCTCATGAAGAAGCTCCTGAATGATGTACGAGAAGTCGGGAGGAAGGGTCTTGCGCACCTTCGAACGGGTGTATTTACTCGACACGTCGCGGCATACCCTTACTAACTGATGGATGGTGATGTGATACCAGTCGTCCATGTCTTCTTCGTTTTGTTTCACCAGTTCAAGTTTTTGTTCCGGGTAGTAGATCAGCGTGCATAGTTCCCGTTTGTCACTCTCGCGGATTTCGTTGCCGAAGAGTTCGCCTACTTTTCTCTTGATGTTTCCTGAAGCGTTCTTCAGCACATGCTGGAAAGCGGGGTAGGCACCATGAAGGTCGGCCAAGAAATGCTCCGTTCCCTTGGGCAGGTTCAGGATGGCTTGCAGGTTAATGATCTCCGTGCTCGCCTCGGCGATCGTCGGAAATGATTGTGCGAGGAGTTCGAGATAGCGTAGGTCTTTCTCGATGCTTTCACGATAACTGTTCATTGCGTGTTCGATTGTAGTAATGATTTTCTTAATTTGTTTGTTCTCTTATCATCGACTGGCGGGATAGGCATGAAACCCTCCTCCAGGTAGAATGTCTCATGTAGGATTTGCATCAGGCGTGCTGCGAACTTCTGGATCTTCAGCTGCTTTGTCATGCGCTGGAACTTATCTTCGTCGTATTCCGTGAATCGCAGTGTTTGATAGAACTCCATGAGATGACGACGTGACAGTCGCCGATGCTTCAGTTCATGCTGTATATTGATTAGCATCACGATAAGCTGCTGTTCCGTTTCGCTGGGCTTCTCGTCTTGCTGAAGGTTGTGGAACTTGGTCTTTGTCAGTCGTCTTTTCGGCAGAATCTTTTCGTTTTCTAAGGGGCCAGTCTCTTTCTTTAGCCGTTGCGGGAAGCGTTCTATCGTATCAATAACGAGTTCGTCGCTTTTTTGTTGCATCAAGACCGCTCCTTTTTTCACAGCATCGAGGATACCCTCGTCACTGGCATGGATGAGGATTTTTCTCAGACTGTCGGCAGGTATGTCAGAGGGTGTAGTGACAGCGTTATTTGTGATGGCACAGTGTAACATTTCGTTTTCGAGGACTTTGTCCTCGTCGGTCATCAGCCGGAAACTGTTACTGTCTATGACTTTTTGATAGAATGCCATCCATTCATCGGTCATCTGCTCATCGGAAACAATGTCTGAGATCGTGCTGTTCTTGATCAATGCCATGCGGCTGTTCCACTTCATCCTTTCCATGCGTTGGCATTCGGAGTGACTGAACACATGGATGGCATCGGCGGATTTGATGGCCTGTCGCTGGTAGAGGATGAGAAGGGGTAGCTTATGCAGCCAGAAGTGACGTCTTATACGCCAGGGTTGCATGTCGTTGTGCAGCGACAGTACCACGGCGTATCGTCGGTGCGTGGCCCAGTGTTGTACTTGATAGGCAGACAGGTTCCAGCAGCCATGGATATGGATGATATCGGGTTTCTTTTCTTTCGCCAGTTGTTTCAGCTGTGCGAAGGTTTTTGCTACCTGCACGTTGGCCTTTTCGGCCATACCCGTAGTGATCACCGACAGATATGCGGGTGAGATGTCGGTGCTTCTCTGCGGTGTCTCCGTATCGGCGGCGACCAGCATGCGTTCGGGGATAAAGTGCAGGATTCTCATGGTGTTACACTTTGTGACAGATAAAGTTGTATTTGTCGGCCAGTCGGTATCTGATCTTGTTGAACAGACCTTTCCATACCATGGCTATCTCGAATGGAAGGATTTTCCAGGCAGGGATCTGTTCACCAAACTGTCTACAGCCTCTCTGGCCCAGGATGCTGCGCACAGTGAGGGTGATGATGAGGGCCAAGGCGGCACTGCCGATGTACAGCCAGCCTTTTCCTTCCGATGGCTGCACTGTCAGCAGGAAACCTCCATAGGCAAAAGCTGCCACGATGAACAGGACGGTCAGGTGCAGGGCACACTGATCCATCCATGCAGGCAGTCGGTATCCGAAAGAACGTTCGAGATGTCTGCGTGTCTCCATATAATACAGGTGACGGTTCCGATACTGTTTCTTGGTCGGTGCATCCTCAATCATCCATGCCTCGGGGTCTGTCACGGTAGCCACATTCCCGCGTTCTGCAAATTTGTTCACGATAAAGTCATATTCACCTCGTACATACTTGAGGTTTCCTTCAAAGCCTCTGCCGTCGAGGAAACAGGCTTTCCGGAACATCAGGTTTCCTGGCTCACAGCGATAGGCGGTTCCCCGTTGTGCTTTCCGTAGGATATAGCGCTGGCTCACCAGTCGTTCGAAACGCTGGAAGTCAGTGGCTTCATCATCGTAGTTGCTGTAGCCGATGACAAGGTCGGTGCCTGTAGTGGCATGGCGTGCCATGTGCTTCAGCCATTGGTCGGATGACGGCACGCAGGTTGCATCCGTCATCAGCACCCACTCGTTCTTTGCCGCCTTTACCCCTAAGGTCACTGCGAGTTTTTTCCTGCTCATGTAACGAGAGGTGTCGGGGATGAAGGTCACGTAGAGGTTGGAATGACTGTTGGCAAACTGTTTCAGTACATCATCGGTGTCATCTTCACCTCTGCTCACTACGGCAATCACCTCGTAGCCAGCAGGATAGTCCTGTGATAGGATGACAGGCAGATGTCGTTCCAACTCCCTTGCATTGTCATGAACTGTCAGTAGGATCGACAATGGGGGCAGCGACAGATCTTCCTTCTCGGATGTCTCATCCTCGTTCCTTACTGTCCGAAAGAAGATACTGATCATCGGGGCGACCAGAGCCATCCCGATGATCAGTGCACAAATGATGATTGTTGTTGTATCAAACTGTATCATTTAAAAATCCTCTGAAATATAGCCTTTCGGCAGTTGTCGGCAGTTGTAGCCCGAAGCCATAATCTCACCGTAGGCACCGGCAGAACGGATGGCAATCAGGTCACCGCGGCGGGTGCCGTTCAGGTCGATGGCCTTAGCGAAGACGTCGCTCGATTCACAGATCGGGCCTACCACATCGTATGTCTCCATCGGTTCCTCACTGCTGATGTTCTCTATCTTATGATAGGCATTATACAGGGCAGGACGGATCAGGTCGGTCATCCCCGCATCGACAATAACGAATTTTTTGAAGGCTCCTTCTTTGACATATAAGGTACGTGTGATGAGGGAGCCGCATTGAGCCACCACGGCACGTCCTAATTCGAAATGAAGGGTCTGTCCCGGACGAAGTTTGAGAAATCTGGCATAGGTGTCGAAATAGGCTTTGAAATCCGGGATAGGAACGCGGTTCGGGTGCTGGTAGTCAATCCCGAGTCCGCCGCCCACATTGATGTTCTCCACTTTGATATGATGTCGGTCAAGTTGATCCTGCAAGTCGTTGACACGATTACAGAGAGCCTTGAAATCACCCATGTCGAGAATCTGACTGCCAATATGAAAGTGCAGTCCGACGAACTTCACGTTCTTCATCTCTGAGGCCTGATCGATAATGCTCTCCATGTCGCGCATGGCGATGCCGAATTTATTCTCTGCCAATCCTGTGGTGATATTGGCATGTGTATGGGCACCTACGTTCGGATTGATGCGAAAGGCGACACGTGCCACCTTCCCTTTTCTTGCGGCCAGTTCATTGATCACCTCCAGTTCTGGAACACTCTCCACATTGAATGAGAAAATGTTGTGGTCGAGGCCTAAGTTGATCTCCCAGTCGCTCTTGCCCACACCGGCATACACAATCTTACCCGGTGGAAATCCTGCAGCGATGCTGGCTTTGATCTCACCACCGCTGACGCAGTCGGCACCTAACCCTGCCTGACAGATCACGTTAAGCACCTTGGGGTTCGCATTGGCCTTGATGGCGTAGTGCACGCAGAATCCCTCGTGCTTTCCTGCCTCTTCGTTGATGCTTCTCAGTGTCTGTCGCAGGATGTCGGTATTGTAATAATAGAACGGGGTTTCAATCTGCCCGAACTTATCTATAGGGAATAATCCTTTCATATCCTTCGTAATGGCTTGTGTTTGCTGTTGTCGGGAACGATCCCGCTCCGTGCTATGTCACGGAGCAGGAATCGTGATGGTTGTTTACTTATTAAATAATGTGTCGCTCAAGCTCTGCAGGGCACGTTTCTTGTCGGCTGCCTTGATCAGGAATGAGATATTGTAGTTGGAACCGCCGTAGGAGATCATGCGTACGGGGATATTCTTCATCGCATCGGTTGCGAGGGTCTCGAAGCCCACGTTACTCCAGTCGAGGTCACCTACCACGCAGATGATACACATATCACTGTCAACGGTCACAGTGCCGTACTTCTTCAACTCATCCACGATGTCATTCAGATGGGCATCGTTGTCGATACTCATGCTCACACCAACCTCCGAGGTGGCCACCATGTCGATGGCGGTCTGGTAGCTTTCGAAGATCTCGAATACCTTGCGCAGGAATCCCGTGGCGAGGAGCATACGTGAGCTCTTGATCTTGATGGCGGTGATATTATCCTTGGCAGCCACGGCCTTGATCTTTCCACGCACGGTCACATTGTCGATGATGGTTCCCGGGGCATCGGGTTCCATGGTGTTCTTCAGACGGACGGGGATGCCGGCGAACTTAGCAGGTTGCACACAGGTAGGGTGAAGGATCTTTGCACCGAAGTAGGCCAACTCGGCAGCTTCCTCGAAATGCAGCTGTCGCACGGCCTCGGTCTTATCGACTATGCGGGGATCGTTGTTATGCATACCGTCAATATCGGTCCAGATCTGGATCTCATCGGCATTGATAGCAGCACCGATGAGCGAAGCTGTATAGTCAGAGCCGCCGCGTTCCAGGTTATCCACCTCACCGTAGGCATTGCGACAGATGAATCCTTGGGTGAGATACACCTGATACCCCTCGTTCTCCTCCACTACCTTTGTCAGCTTCTCCTTGATATATCCGGGATCTGGCTCACCGTTCTTGTCTGTGCGCATGAAGTCGAGAGCAGACAGCAGGATGGCATTGATGCCCTGCTCCTGCATGTAGTTCACCACCATGTTGGTGCTGATGATCTCTCCCTGTGCCACGATGCTTTTCTCTTCGAAGCTGGTGAAGAGATCTTTCGTGAACGAGCGCAGGTACATGAACTCCCCTTTGAGGAATTCGCGCGTCTTCTGTTTATACTCTTCAGTGGCATACAAGACATCCACATGTTCCATGTACTTCTGTTCCAAACGATTGATGACATCATTCGCACCCTCAGGGTTCTTCTTGTACAGGTAGTTGCTGATCTCCACGAGGGAATTGGTTGTTCCTGACATGGCAGACAGCACGACAAAGACGGGTTCACCACTTCTTGTTACCAACTGTGTAACGCTTTTCATGCGTTCAGGCGTGCCCACGGAGGTACCGCCGAATTTCATTACTTTCATATCCTTATTATTTTTTGTTATAATCGATGTTACTTCATTCCTGGATTTCTCAACTCTCCTCCCCCTCTTCTGTCAGATCCATTTTGTTATAATCGTTCGTCACGTCCTGCATGCTTCCGTCTTTGCAGCGATAAACGATACCGGGGAACTTGTCGAGCATGGGGATGTTGTGGGTGGTCATGACGATGGCCGTACCTGTCTGACTGATCTGCTTCAGCACACTGACGATATAAGCGGCGGTCTCTGGGTCGAGATTCCCCGTTGGCTCGTCGGCAATGATCACCTTAGGCTTGTTCAGGATGGCACGCGCAATGGCGATGCGCTGCTGTTCACCTCCCGAAAGCTCATGGGGCATCTTGTCCTTCTTCGCAAGCATCCCCACCAGATCGAGCACCTCGTCGATTCGCTCGTCGATGACTTTTTTGTCTTTCCACCCCGTAGATTTCAGGACGAACTGGAGATTCTTCTTCACGGTGCGGTCGTGCAACAGCTGGAAATCCTGGAAGATGATTCCCATCTCTTTCCTCAGGGCAGGAATCTCCCTGCGGCGTATCTCCGTCACATCTCGACCGAGCACCATGGCTTCGTCGGCACTTTCGATATCCAGTTCGCAATAGGTAGTTTTCAGCAGGGAACTTTTCCCAGATCCCACCTTTCCGATAATATAGATAAACTCTCCTTCATCCACATGGAAATCGATATCCTTGAGTACGCATACATCCTCTTGGAAAATACTTACTTTCTTATATTCAATGAGCATAGCTAATATAATGTCGATTATCTGTTATCAATCCTGACAGCCGGTATGGCGTCTTACTTCATCTCACCCTTGCTCTTGGCCACACGACGTTTCTTGTCCCATTCGGGGTCATGGCGCTTCGCCAGCTCTGCCGCCACATCCTCTATGCGCATACCCTTGCTGGTGAGCAGTACCAAGAGGTGGTACATCAGGTCGGAAGCCTCATAGGTCAGTTTGTCGTTCGTCCCGTTACAGGCTTCGATGACAGTCTCTAAGGCCTCTTCACCGACTTTCTGTGCTATCTTGTTCACCCCGTCGTGGAACAGTTTGGTGGTATAAGACCCCTCGGGCATTTCCTCATATCGTTTCTCGATGAAGTCCTGTAATTCTGTCAGGAAGAGGAGAGGGTTGGTCTCGTTTGTCTCTCCCCAGCAGGTGTCGGTGCCAGTATGACAGGTCGGACCCTGTGGATGTACCTTTACCAAGAGAGTGTCTTCGTCACAGTCGTTCTGAATACTCACTAAGTTCAGGAAGTTCCCACTCGTCTCACCTTTTGTCCAAAGACAGTTGCGTGATCGGCTCCAGAAGGTGACGTGTCCCGTTGCAAGGGTCTTGTCGTAGGCTTCCTGATTCATGAAGCCGAGCATCAGTACATTCTTTGTCGTGGCATCCTGCACGATGGCCGGTACAAGACCGTTCATTTTCTCAAAATCTATTTTCATTTTTCTCTGATTACGCTGATAAATCTGAATCACTTCTAACACATTCTCACATTGATCCCTTCATCATGGAGATAGGCTTTCAGTGCTGGAATGGGGATCTCACCGAAATGGAAGACGCTGGCAGCTAAGGCTGCATCAGCTTTTCCTTTGATGAACACATCGCGGAAATCCTCCATCTTTCCTGCACCGCCACTGGCGATGATGGGGATGCTCAGGTTATCGGCCAGTTGTGCTAAAGCTTCGTTGGCATACCCCGCTTTCACGCCGTCGTGATTCATACTGGTGAACAGAATCTCACCGGCCCCGCGTTCCTGTACTTCATGCGCCCAGTCGAAGAGTCCCAGTTCCACCCGTTCCCGACCGCCTTTCACATAGCAGTGCCATCCGTCGGGATCCAGACGGGCATCGATGGCACAGACACACACCTGCGATCCGAAACGCCGGGTGATCTCATCGATCAGTGAAGGTTGCCGGATGGCGGCGGAGTTGATGCTGATCTTGTCGGCTCCGGCATAGAGCAGCCTTTCCACATCCTCCAACGCGTTGATTCCTCCTCCTACGGTGAAGGGTATATTGATCGTCTCTGCCACCCTTGTCACCATCTCGGTGAATGTCTTGCGCCCTTCAAACGAGGCGGTGATGTCGAGGAACACCAGTTCGTCGGCACCTTGCTCACTGTAGGCTTTCCCCAGTTCCACGGGGTCACCCGCCTGGCGCAGGTTCACGAAATTCGTTCCTTTGACGGTCTGTCCGTCTTTCACATCCAAGCACGGAACGATTCTTTTGGCCAATCCTTTGTTCATGTTTCTTCTTTTCTTAGGCTGAACGGCTGAGGCTCAGTCCAATAGTTCTTTCACGTTGATTTTTCCCTCATAGAACGCCTTGCCGAACACCACGGCAGGGATCCCCTTTCGCTGCAGTTCCAGAATGTCATCGGTACACGATACACCGCCGCTGGCAATGAGATGCAGACCGGGATAGGCGGTCATGATCTCCTGATAGAGTGGGATGGCAGGACCGGCCAGCGTCCCGTCTTTCGAGATCTCGGTACAGAGCACGTTCTTCACGCCATGTTCCACATATTTCTTTAGGAAGGGCAGCAGGGCTTCGTTGGAGTCCTCTTTCCATCCGTTGATACTGATCATTCCGTTGCGCACATCGGCACCCAAGATCATCTTGTCGGCCCCGAACCGTTCTATCCATGAGAGGAAAAGGTCTGGCTGCGTCACAGCGATGCTGCCCACAGTCACCATGGCTGCACCATTGTCGAAGGCTATACAGATATCCTCTTCAGTCTTGATACCGCCTCCGAAATCAACGGTGAGGCTGGTCTCCGTGGTGATACGACGGAGCACCTCACTATTCACGATATGCTTCGACTTGGCACCATCGAGATCCACGACGTGGAGCCGTCTGAACCCCATCTCCTCAAACTTCTGCGCTACCTGTACGGGATCGTCGTTATAGACGGTTTTCCGGGCATAGTCACCCTTGGTCAGTCGTACGCACTTACCGTCGATAATATCAATGGCTGGTATCAGTTCTATTTGGTTCATCTTAATTCGTATTGATAGTTGAAAGCTTAAAGCTCAAGGAAGTTTCTCAGGATCTGCTCTCCTACTTTCCCGCTTTTCTCGGGATGGAACTGGCATGTGTAGAAATTATCCTTATGCAGGGCGGCGGAATAGGGTAGGATGTACTCGGCCTCGGCGAGGGTATGCTCGCACAGGGGCACATAATAGCTATGCACGAAATACACATACGGGTCTTTCCCCAGATTGTCAAGTAATCCTTTTCCACCCTCTAATCTCTCGTTACTAAACTGCTCCTCTCTCACTTCTATCCTGTTCCATCCCATGGCAGGCACTTTGTCTTCGTGACGTTGCGGACGGAAGCGTTTCACATCCACGTCGAATATGCCGATGCAATCCACATCGCCCTCATCGGAGTGGCGGCACAGCAGCTGCTGTCCGATGCAGATACCCAGTACCGGCTGTTTCAGTGAGCGGATCACTTCCGTCAGTCCGTGGGAGTTCAAGTATTCCATGGCACCCCGTGCCTCTCCCTGTCCGGGGAAGATCACATGACTGGCTTGGCGCAGCACCTGCGGATCATCGGTGAGCACCGGCTCGATGCCCAGTCGTCTCACGGCGTTCACCACCGAATAGACGTTTCCTGCATTGTATTTTACGATAGCTACGTTCATCTTGTTATTTTTCTTCTCAACGAATTAGACGAATGGGTCAATGGTCTATGCACAGTACCCGTCTCTTGCCTCTTAACTGAAAATGATCGTCTTGTTGTTATAGGTGAGGATCTTCCGCTGGATATGCTTGGATACCGCATGCGAGAGCACGATCTTCTCCAGGTCCTTGCCTTTGAGTACCAGACTCTCGGGGGTGTCCTTATGACTGATGCGTGTCACGTCCTGCTCGATGATGGGCCCGGCATCCAAGTCGGCTGTCACGTAATGACTGGTGGCTCCGATGATCTTCACACCGCGTTCCCAAGCCTGATGATAGGGCTTCGCTCCGATGAAAGCAGGCAGGAACGAGTGGTGGATGTTGATGATGTGGTGGGGGTAGTTGGCGATCATCTCGTCGCTGATGATCTGCATGTAACGGGCCAGTACGATGAAGGTCACCTTCTTCTCCTTGAGCAGGGCCATCTCCTCGGCCTCCACCTCGGCCTTGTTCGAGTGGTCTTTCTTGATGCTCCACACGTAGTAGGGGATGTCGAACTGCTCTGCCACGTAGCGCAGGTCCTCATGGTTTGACACGATGCAGGGGATATCGACATCGAACTCTCCCGCTTTCCATCGGGCTAAGAGGTCGTACAGACAATGACTCATCTTTGAGACGAAGATGGCCATGCGCGGCTTCTCGTCGTTGAAATACAGACTGAACGTCATCTGGTACCTCTGGGCATAGAGGGTGTCAACGTACTCTTTGATTTTCTCGCGGGGGATGACGAATTTGTCCAGTTCCCATTCGATGCGCATGAAGAACATACCATCCTGTCGGTCAACATACTGGTCGAGATAGACGATGTTGCCGTTGTTATCCGTGATAAACTTTGTCACTTCCGTGATGATGCCCGGCTGGTCGGGGCAATGCAGAAGCATAATGGCTGTAGGTTTCATTCTCTCCTTACCTGTCTTTTTCTGATTGTTCAATTCTCTCATATTCATATCGGTCGCAAAGTTACGAAAAGTCGAGTGCAGAACAAAACAAATATTTGTTTTTTATGCCGAGACGGAGTCACTTCGCAATTTCCGTTGCAAAGTTACGAAAAAAACTTCATATATGCAAGCGCGTGCGCGTTTATATTGTGTTTTTGGGCTTAATTTTGTTGTTTCTGCGGAGCGCTGACGGCAGGTGACGTCTCTTTGCGATGCAAGTAGAGTCTGATTGCGTTGAAAGTAGAGTCTAATTGCGCTCTAATCAGAGCCTACTTAATGTTTACGTAGAGTCTGATTGCAAAGCAAATAGAGTCTGTTTGTCTCACACGGAAAACTTTTTATCTCACACAGAAACCAACAATTCTGTGTGAAAAATCAACAAAAAAAGTCTTTTTTGATGTCATTTTCCGCTCTTTTGGGGCTTCCATGAAACCAGATGTTGTATAGGGAGGAATTATCAGGCCGTTGGTTTTCAATGCGTTACATACCATGTTTGCGCAGATTTCACAATTTACCAATTTACCAATTTCACTTTTTAGGTTTCGGGAAAAGAGGAAGAAAAAAATATATTTATATATATATTATAATATATATATAAATATATATCTATATATCTATATATTTATATATCTCCCTCTTCTTACCTTCCAAACCTAAAAAGTGAAATTGGTAAATTGTCTTTTCCTGAATACGGTGGTTCTTCTGCAATTTAGTTGAAGAGGCTTCATTGTATTTATATAGATTTTTGTATAAAGAAGTGTATGAGACGTTATCAAAAATGGCACTTACTGATTGCGCAAAATATTGACATGCACTATTGT
>Ga0256404_1000753_pt1 | contig 83156 bp, 67 predicted proteins | sample RumenRJG_01DNA_FD_185990 | JGI IMG/M metagenome (GOLD analysis project Ga0256404, IMG submission 185990) | Bovine rumen microbial communities from Lethbridge, Alberta, Canada - RJG_01 | ecosystem: Host-associated > Mammals > Digestive system > Stomach > Rumen | place: Canada: Alberta | collected...
GATGCCAGGTCTTCTCATGACGGGCATCGGCTGTCTGTAATTCCATATTTGCATATCTGTTAAAATGAATATGCAAAGGTACCGACTTTTGGGATACGAGTCAAGACGTCAAAGCGGATACGCTTACCTGACCCTACACTCAGAATCTTTTGCCAAAGAACCTTCAGCCTGCCTGCGGCGCTACATAAATAACCATGCGCTCGGCTCTGCCGCCACCATCGGGACGCAAGAATGGACAAAAATTATTTCATGAATTAATATTTGTGAGTCATTTATGGATTTTTATGGTCATTCGTGTAGCGTCGCAGACAAAAGAAAAGTACATGAAATTCATGTATAACTGTCCGTACGCAGGGAACGTACTCAAAGTACGTGGACGACGTAACCGGAGTACGTCAACGACGTATTTTTCCAAGAGGTGTGAGTGAGGGGGGCAGTGTAGGGTGAGTGTAGGATTAGTGTAGGATGAAGAGCATCCTCAACACCCATCAACCCCTTTGTACATCGGTATTTCAGACGGTTCATGGTGAGGGTGTGAGGGTTGTTTCAAAATATCTATTCTCCAAACACTTCTCTTAACTTCTCATGCAGTGCCTCGCCACGCAAGTTACGTGCCACAATCTTGCCTTGCGGATCAATGAGGAGGTTGTCGGGGATGGCATTGATTTTATAGATCTTGGCACCCACGGATTCCCATCCCTTCAAGTCGGAGAGTTGCACCCACGGCATCTTCTGCCTGGCGATGGCTTTCTTCCATGGTATCTTGTTTCCGTCAAAGGAGATGCCGACGATGTCGAGCCCCTTGTCATGGTACTTCTCGTATGCCGCTACCACATTGGGCATTTCACGGAGACAAGGACCGCACCACGAAGCCCAAAAGTCAACAAACAACCAATGTCCATTACCAACATACTCACTGAGTTTGTGCATGGTGCCTAGCGTGTCAGCCATTTCGAAATCGGAAAACTGCTGACCGACGAAAGCGTTCTTCTCGGCTTTTTCAGCAACTTTCTGTTCTTCAGTCCTGCCAGACTTCACGACATTATTTGTCGTAGCCATCCACTTCAGGCGCTCCTCATATTGTTTTACGTATGGATGCGCGGCATAGGCGGGTTGCCCTTCCAAAATACTCTGCAATTCTTTCGTTCCAAAAACCCTTTGAGCTTCTACGATGAGTGCAGCAGGCACGAGGGTCTCACGTTCCTCTTCGAACAATTTCTTCACCATCTTGCCTCGATATTCGGAATAATGATAGCTCGGCATTCCCTTTATCTCTATATTATAATAGGATAGTCGCTCGTTCAACGGCGAACCCTTCAAAGTGCTGTCGTTCATATTGACGCTGACAGGCTTGCCGTCGTTGAAAAACAGTGTCCGCCAACTACGCCAATCATTCTTATTAAACGTAATGGCAAGAATGGCATCCTTATCTGCCTGACCCTTGAACATGAACTTCCCCTTGGCAACAAGCGTACTATCCACCGGTTTCGAAGTCAGCCTGTCTTCGAGATAGACCATCTTGCCGTTTTCCTTACTAACACCCTTCACGGTGTACCTTACTTGTTGTGCATGTGCCGACAACATTAGCACCCAAGCACACATCATCAAAAGGATTCTTTTCATTATTAATACGGTTTAGGTTTTCTGTTACAAATATACGCTTTTCTCCTCAGATTCGCCCAACTTCCGAGTTTGCAAATTATTGGCAATTGCGCCATGAGACAAAATAAAAACAAGCAGGAAACAATAAGACAAGAAGGGTATCCGTTAAAGAATAGTCAACCCTTAATGCGAACAAAATGCAAAGGGGCATCTTAACCGTTTTACTCGGAATATCATACCTTTGTACGCAAAAGATACAGACACACCATCTCGAAAAAAAAGAAATGATGAAACAAACGATCCTTTTACTACTTGCATTCCTCTGCATCGGATGCAGCTTGAACCAAGAACGTCAACAACCATTTACCTTACAGGGTGCCTGGCAACTTTCTGAGGCTGAGTTTCCTGCGGGGCAAACTCAATCATTTCCGTCAGAAGGAATAACCTACCTGCGCATCTACGAAGGCGACAGCATCATGTACCAGTGCAGGCTGACACGCTCAGAATCGGCACTCGTAATCCAGCCAAGTGAAATCTCTGACGTGAAAGTGATTGACACGGGCGACAAGGAACGACTTTATCTGGAGGATGGCGACCCGTTTCCGCTGACTATCCTGGACGATTCCACCATCACCATCCAGCAAGGAGGCATCCTCTACACGTGGCGCAGAGCTGATGAAATAGCTAAGGAATGGAAGAAAGAAATCTGTGGGATTATATCAGACGACCTGAGTGACGACCATCAAGGAGAGTTTCACAGCTATGTACTCTCGTCCAAAGAGCGACAACAGGAAAACATGATTCATTGGTTCATAGGCTTCTCGGTCGTTATTACCATTGTGGTTATCATCGCCATTCAAGCTGCCATTGTCTATCGCAGGGAGAAACGCAAACTGAGATTCCAACTGCAGCAGATTCAGGACATGCAGGAGAACCGTCCGCAGGTGGTGCGACAGGCCGTAGAGACGATGGAGAAAGAATTCTTTGCGTCGGATGGCTATATCTCGCTGCAACGACGTATAGCAGGCGGACAGCTATTGAAAGAGCAGGACTGGCTGGACATAGAAGCCCAACTAAAGCGTGTCTATCCTGCCTTCTCCAGTCAGTTGCACGCCCTCTATCCTTTATCAGAATTAGAATATCAGGTATGCATGCTCATCAAACTGCGCATTGCTCCCACAGATATTGCCAACGTCATGGCTCGCAGCACCAGCACTATCAGCACCATGCGCAGTCGCCTTTATACAAAGGTATTCGGACGTAAGGGCGGTGCAAAGGAATGGGACGATTTCCTGCAAGGCATCGGTGTATAAGGCAGTTCGCAAACTGTTCGCATCGACAATGCGAAGGATATGCGAAATAAAAAACTTGATTCTTCGTCGGGAAGTGCATATCTTTGCAGCGTCAATTCAATCAATGTTTAACCAGATTAAAAACTTAAAACGTATGAAGAAAGTATTTTTCATTTTGACACTTGCTCTTATGTGCGTGATGCAGGCAGATGCCCAGAACGCCAAAGTTGACGACAAGGAACTCGTAGGCACATGGATCATGGAGTCTATGCAGTGGAAAGGCGAGAAAAAGATTGTATGTGGCAAGGAAATGGGCTACACACAGTTTAAGTACTACGGAGCTGATGGCGAGTATGCCTGTGCTATGATCACGATGGACAAGAACGGCAAGTGCACAGTATCTCCTCATGAGTACGGCACCTACACCTTCAAAGACGGCTGGTACAGCGAGATGGGACGCGAGAAGATCAAGGATGCTATGATAATGATAGACAAGAACACCTTTAAAGGCGTATGGGAGCATAAGCGTTTCGACATCTGGAAGAAGGTCAAGATGCCTGAGAAACTGCGTAAATACCTCATTGACTGCTGTAAGACCAAGAATCCACCTGCCGACGTTCAGCAGATGATGAAGCAGAATATCTTCAAATAGTATAAATAATTCATCAAAAGTTTTAGTTTTAGCTTAGCTATTCAGGGGGTCGCAGTGATGCGTCCTCCTGAATTTTTGATGCGTACTTAGCGGTTCTTCAGTCGCGTCCAGCGAATCTGGCGAGAGAAGCCGCGAGCGTCTTTTACTGTAAAGAGGTATTCACGACCTATGACAAAGGGATAGGTCACGAATTGCGTGAAACTAAGGATGGGAGTATCATCTATCTTGGTGATGATATCACCCTGACGGAAGCCCAGGCGATAAGGCTCACCCTGTTCCCAAATCAAGCCCACAGAGGGCATACCACCCTCAGGGACAAAGGCGATATCCAGTTGACGGTTGCCGACCGTTGTCTGCACCTGCTGGTTGTAAGGCTGGAAACAGATGCGCTTCTTGTGGGGCAGGAATATCACGGCACCATAGTTCAGGAGACCTGCACCCAGATGAGACTCGCCCTGTGTGGTCAACGTATGGACATCGCAGAAAGAATGATTAAAGGCACTAAGACGCTGCAGATGCAGGAAAAGGACTTCGTTGAGCCGCTCACTACCAAAATGACCGATAGCATGGCGACCCAGAGAGCGACCCTCAATGAGCGAGTCGGCCTCAGCGCCCGTCTTTGCACGACAGGCATCAAAACTCTGACGACTCATGCCATAGAGTGAACGACTGCCTGTATCAAAGAGTGTGTACTCCTTGTAGCGGCCAGCAGGACTTACCTTAACATAAGGTACGTGATACCTTAGCTTATAACGGGCAGGGAAAGCCTGTTCGTTGCGAAAGAAATCCTTGCGGTCTGTGAGGATAATCAATCGGTTGCGTACATCAATCTTTGCACTCAACCCACGATTAATCAGGTCGAAACCCACGATTCCATCGATATGGCGACCAGCCACAGGGCGACGATGAATGGTGGCCTGACAACCCGTCAGGGTCAACTGTCCCAAGGTCATCGGAGGTAGTGTCACCAGCTGTACGGTATCCATGGCACCCGTTGCATCCTGAGAACGGATAAGACCTACAGGACGACATCCATCAATGGGCGAGTCGGCATAGACCACAGCCTGTGCAGCACCTGTGTCAAAGAGGAAACGGTAAGTCTTGCCACCTATCTCTACAGGCAGGAGCACCTGTCCCCGCTCCCACTCTATAGCGATGGAATCAACGAAATTTGAACGGTTAAGGGTGAAATCATAACGATAGCGGGCAAGTTGCGCCTGAGAGGAGCAACTTAACACCAGCCCCAGGAAGCACAACATGCCCGCTATCTGTCGCATAGAAAACGTTATTTCTGGTTCATCTCTTTCAGCAGTCGGTCGGCATGACCCCACTTGTCCATCATAAAGAGGACATAGCGGATATCCACACCAATACAACGGGCCAACTGGCTATCGAAGAAGATATCGCTGGAGAGGCTGTCCCAGTTGCCATCGAAAGCCAGACCGATAAGGCGGTTCTTGGCATCAAACATGGGTGAACCTGAGTTACCACCCGTGATATCATTGGTGGTGAGGAAGCAAAGAGGCATGTTGCCAGCACCTTCCAACAGGGAAATCATCTCGGGCTCTACCTTATAATCCTCGATGGAATCGCCCGTTTTCATCTTTTTCACCATACTGGGTGCATAGGTCTGGAAGCCAGAAGGCTGTCCGCCGAGGTTGTACTCCTTCACCTGTCCGTAAGAGAGACGCATGGTGAAGTTGGCATCACTATAGTGGGGCTGATCCTCCTCCATACGCAGTTTGGCTGCACAGAGATACTGCTCCTGCTCATCGATAGAGTCGTTGATAGACTGAATCTCCAGACGCAGGGCCTGCATCACCTCGGTGATATCGAGACCGAAACTGACGCCAGGATCCTTCATAAAGGACTTCTTATTAGGATAAAGACGTGCCTTTTTCTTCATCAACTTTGACTTGGTATAGAGGTAATCGGCATATTTCTGACAATCGCCACCAAAGTCCTTGTCGATAGTCTTAAAACAATCGGGCAGGAATCGCTGATCATTCAACTTAGCACGATAGTTCTTCAGCAAAGTGCCCAGCGTCTCGCAGTCGGTAGCCATATCAAAGGTCTCACTATTATCCTTGATGGTGATGGTCTGACGCTTGCCTGTGCCCTTAGGACTGGCACCGTTGTGCACGAAGAGGGCGCGGGTTGACAACTCATCCGTGCGACGGAAAGTCTCGCCCCACAACATCAAGGCCTCCATCACCTCCATACGTTTCTTATACAGACGCTCCATCTTGGCAAAATCCAATTTTCCAGCCAGATAACCACTCTCGCGGAGCCACTGCTGAAGCTGTGCCTCGAACTGCTGTTTCTGCTGAATCAGTCCAATGGAATCAATACATTTGTTCATACCGATGGAGTTCTTCCAGTAGTTGGACGACTGAGCATACTTAGAATCATACTTGATACGCACGGCCTCAGAAGCATCCATGTGGCGTTTCATCACCTCCTGCTTCACGCCACGCACCTGAGCACGGACAGCATTCTGGACATAGCGCTCCTGAATACCATAGCTCGAGAGGTAACGGCTGGTGCTGCCAGGATAGCCCATCGTCATAGAGAACGACCCCTCCTGATAGCCCTCGTTGGAGATGCGTGCCCAGTGTTCAGGATGATAAGGCACGTTATCCTTGGAGTAGTCTGCAGGCCCGTTGGTCTTGGGGTCGGCATAGATACGGAACACAGAGAAGTCGCAGGTCTGACGGGGCCACATCCAGTTATCGGTCTCGCCGCCAAACTTACCCATCGACTTAGGAATGGTGAACACCAGGCGCAGGTCGGTGAAGTCGCGATAGGTGGTAGCGAAATAGCGGTTACCCTCGTAGAAAGGCAATATTTCCAGACGTAACGTAGAGTCGTTGGCCTTCACCTCCTTAGACATCACATTCTCGATGGAGTCAAGGAAAACGGTTTTGTGCTCCTTTGTCATCTTATCAAAGCCATGCGCCATCAGGGTATCGGTGATATCCTTCTGCTCCACCATGAAACTCACGAACATATCCTTATTAGGCAACTCCTCCTCATAGCTCTTGGCATAAAAACCATTCAGCATATAGTCGTGCTCTACAGTAGAATGAGAGCGGATAGCCTCGAAGCCACAGTGGTGATTAGTGAACACCAGTCCATCGGGTGATACAACGACACCAGAGCAATAGCCAGAGAAATTGACAACGGCATGCATGATGGCATCGTCGGCCTGATAAAGTTTTTCGTAAGGCAGACTATAACCATAGCCCTTCATCTGCTCATAGACAGCATGGGGCAGGTTGTAAAGCGTCCACATGCCCTCATCGGCATGAGCGGGAATCAGCGTAGTTACGAGTGTAACAAGTGATACTAGAATCTTTTTCATGTTGAACTGTTTTTTTTATTTTGTTTTCCTGAATTTCTTACCAATAACGGGGAGACTGCTCAAAGGCAGGTCACACTTGATGATGTTGCCAATAAATGCAAGGATAAGCAAGGTGCAGACTGTAAGCGAAGCCCATTCTGACAGATTATTCTGCGCCCAATACATGACACAAAAAGCCGCGAAGGTCTTAATGACATAGAATACGATATCCTTCATAGGATAAGGAATAGGATTCTTGATCTGACCCACGATATAGCTGAGCACCATCGCCGTGCCATAGCCGGCCACACCGCCCCAGGCACAGGCCCAATAACCATATTTGGGGATAAAGATGATGTTGACGGCAAAGAGCACCAGACAGCCTGCCAGGGAGAACCAGGCACCATAGATGGTCTTGTCGATCAACTTATACCAGAACGACAGGTTGAAATAGACTCCCATCATAATCTCGGCGGCCATTACGATAGGTACCACTCCCAGTCCCTCGCGATACTCCTCACCAATGATATGCTGCAGGATAGGCATCCAGCCCACTACACAGAGAAAAGCCAGCAGGGTGAATATCAAGAAGTATTTCATGGCCGAGGCATAGTATTCCGTCTTGTCGGCATCCTTGCTCTTGGCAAAGACAATAGGTTCGTAGGCATAGCGGAAGGCCTGCGTGATCATCGCCATAATCATAGCTATCTTCACACACGAGCCATAGATACCCAGTTGCACGTTGGCCTCAGCCTCATCAGGATAGACCAAGGGGAAGATAATCTTGTCGGCCACCTGGTTGAGGATGCCCGCAATACCCAGAACAAGGATAGGCCATGAATAGCCCAGCATCTGCTTGAGCAGTTTGCCGTCGAACTGCCACTTGATGCTGAACAGTCCTGGGATGAAGAAGAAGGTGATGAATCCTGTACACAGCAGGTTGATGAAGAAGACATAGAATACCGATGTCTTGCCCAACCATACGAAATAGAGGACGTTAAGACCAATGTTGAGTACGATAAACAGCATCTTCAGCAATGCGAAACGGATAGGACGCTTCTGGAATCGCAGGTAGCTGAAAGGGATAGCCTGCAGGGCATCGAGTGCCACCACCACCGCCATCATCAGCAGATAGTCAGGATGCTCGGCATAGCCCAGACTGTTACTGATAGGTGTGATAAAGCCGAAGATGAGCAGCAGGAACACCAGCGTCAGCGACCCCACCACCGCCATCGCCATCGAGAATACCGTGTCGGGCTTATGGCGCTCATCGTTGGCAAAGCGAAATAGCGTGGTTTCCATGCCAAAGGTGAGAAGCACCAGGATGAGTGCCGTATAGGCATAGATATTCGTGCTCACACCATAGTCGCCCGATGCCTTGGGCATGTAGTGTGTGTAGAGCGGCACCAGCAGATAGTTCAGAAATCTGCCAACAATACTGGAAAGACCATAAATGGCCGTGTCTTTTACAAGTGATTTAAGATTTGCCATTTCTTTTTATGCAAAGAATAGATAGGATATAAATATCGCAGCAATGATACCTGCCAGATCGGCCAGCAAGCCGCAAACCACAGCATGACGGGTATGGCGGATGCCCACACTGCCGAAATAGACAGCCAGGATATAGAAAGTGGTATCTGTAGATCCCTGGAAGACACACGACAGGCGACCCACAAACGAGTCGGCACCATAGGTGGTCATCGCGTCAACCATCATACCACGGGCACCACTGCCAGAGAGGGGTTTCATCATTGCTGTAGGCAGGGCTGCCACGAAATCGCTGTCGATGCCACAGGCCTCAACCAGGGAACCGATGCCCTGAATCACGTAATCCATAGCACCAGAGGCACGGAACACGCCGATACCTACGAGGATAGCCACCAGGTAGGGGATGATACGAATGGCAGTAGTGAAACCATCTTTCGCTCCCTCGATAAAGGCATCATAGACATTCACCTTCTTGAAGACGCCAGCCAGGATAAAGGCCATGATGATCATCATCAGGAGGATATTGGCCACGGTGGTGCTGACGATATTCATCGTCTCGCCATCCAAACGGCTGAAGCCCCAGATAACAGCAGACACCAGCACACAGGCACCACCCAGGGTCAGGATGATGGTACGGTTGAACAGGTTGATATGCTGGTAGATAGAGGTGATCAGCACACCCATGACGGTAGAGAAGAAGGTGGCCAGCAGGATGGGGATAAACACATCCGTGGGCTGGGCAGCACCCATCTGGGCACGATACACAAGGATAGAGACTGGTATCAGCGTCAGTCCGCTGGTGTTGAGCACCAGGAACATAATCATGGGATTCGAGGCGGTGTCCTTCTTAGGATTGATCTCCTGCAACTGTTCCATCGCCTTGAGGCCCAATGGTGTGGCTGCATTGTCAAGTCCCAGCATATTGGCGGCGATATTCATGAAGATACTACCTGTTACGGGATGACCCTTGGGCACGTCAGGAAACAGACGCACGAACAGAGGCGACAGCAGTCGGGCCAGCACATTGACCACACCACCCTTCTCGCCAATCTTCATCACGCCCAGCCAGAGCGACAGTACGCCCGTCAGGCCTAAGGAGATCTCAAACGCCGTCTTCGATGAGGAAAACGTAGAATCCATCATAGCGGGGAAGACCTCGAAGTCGCCCCAGAAAATCAGTCGCACCAATGCCACGATGAATGCGATGACGAAAAACGCTATCCAAATATAATTCAGTACCATACAGCTTGCAAAGTTACGAATAAATATTGAATTTCAACCAATTCTTTAACAAAAAAGAAGAGCAACCGCTTTCACGGTCGCCCTCCTTGTGTATTCTATGGTAAAATTTATTAGTACCAAATCACTTCTCTGTTCTGGACCCAGTCCCTGAACAAAGGATATCTGCTTTCGATTGCCTCGTACTCATCGCACCATACGAAGGTGGGCTTCACAGCAATCTTGGCAGCAGGAACACCCTGATGAGCCTCCAGGGGACACCACTCGTCGCCCTTCAGCACCAGTATCTCAATATCACGGCCACGCTTTGAACTGTCGATACCTGTAATCTCGAAAGATACAGAAGGATAATCCGTCTTATGACCTGCAAGGGTATTGACCATCGTAGAGGTACTAACGCCAAACATATCGTGCACCTCAACGCCAGCAACAGTCAAGGGCAGCGTACCACCAGCAGCCTGCAGCGTCACGAGAGCAGAGGTATTTGAGGTGAAGGTCACATCAAAGACCACGTCGTTGAAGTCGAAGTCAGACGACTCAGAAGCACTCAAGTCCTCAGCGATAATACGTACATCAGGCGTCAGTTCTGGTGTGTCGCCAGATTCACCGCCTTCGCCTTCACCTTCGCTGCCACTGCCGGCGAAACCAGCACAGCAACGTGAGGGCTGAATCGTGATAGCAGGCTTGCCATCCTCGAAACCAGGCGCGAAAATCTTGGCATTACCCTTGAAGTCGATATAAGGATACTGACCGGAATAGCCATTACCAAAGTGGTTCTCGGTATAGACATAGAGATTATTACCATAGGTCACCTCATAGCCCTGGTTATCGGCACCTTTCTTGATCTCCTTGGCATCCAGCACAGCATAGCCGCCAGTCTCAGGACCATAGAAACCATAGTCGGCCTTGGTAGCATTCAGCGTACAGGTACCTGTAACCTTGAATACTGAGTTGGCGCCCATATAGACATAGAAGGGACCGCCGTTGAATGCGCTCCAGCCAGTAGAGTAGCTCTTAGACCAGTTGCCACCGCCATTGAAGTTCTTGGTGACAACACCTGAACCAGCGTCCATCTTGAAGTTACCATTGCCAGAGTTATCACCCAGGTTGATATTGAAGTCCTCGTCCACAGTGAGTCGACAGTTATTAATCACCTCATCGCTGGCAGCGTTATAGATGAAGTTGCCAGTATGATAGTGACCATTGTTCACCCATGTGTTGTCGTTACTATTCACGAAGGTAGTACCTGTGATACGTACAGAGTCGTTGTTCTCAATCTTACCACTGCCAGCAGTGTTCAGGTCGGCAGCCATGATGATACCGTCGTTCACCACAACAGAGAGATTGTTTTCCACAGAAATCTTCGTAGCCACAGTCACCTTACCCACATTATAGAGCAGACTATTACTGTTGGTTGACAACTTATTTGCCTCAATGGTACCGTGGTTATAAATATGTAAGCCATTATTCAGCTTCAGCTCACCAGGTGTCACAATCTTGGAGCCGGCAGCCATATAAATCATGGTATTTTGCTGCAAGTTAGCAGCATTGTTGGCATTCAATGTCAGGGTAGCACCTTCCAGCAGATAGAGCTCAGAGTTGCCATCGAAATAGAATGACCTGTCTGAGAAGTCGCAGTTGCCCTTAATATAAAGCACGCCACCAGAGCGGTCCTGCCAATTACCCTCGGCAGTACCAGCGCCCCAGATATTCAGGTCGCCTTGCCAAGTCTCGTCAATATAGTTATTGGCACGACCCACATTCTGAGTCAGTTTCTGAACACCGTCAGGCACGGCTGCCAGGAACTTAGTGGCAACAGCATCAGAGGGGAAATTATAAGAGGGCTGTATTGTGCGTGTCATACGTGCACCAGCTGTCTCGTCTGAGCCAAAGCCCCAGTCCTGATCGGCAGCAGGCACGCCGAATGTCTTCACAAAACTTGTGCGATAAGCTATCTCCGCCTGACTCAGGTTATTACCTTCAAAGTCATGCGAACAACTGACAAGACCTGTTACTATCGCAGTAACGGCTGTTCCAAATAAAATAAATTTCTTTATCATACAAATAATTTACGTAAATATCATTTCCATAGAAATAGTTGGTGCAAAGATAGTCAAAAAAGCTATGCATTTGATTATAAATGCGTTAAAAAGTACAAAATACGCATAGATTATCGATAAAAATCACCTCTCATACCTCGAAAACGATTGTTTTTTTGTAATTTCGCCCACAAATTAAATAAAGTCATGAGAAAGAGTAGAAAGTATTTATTGGGACTTTTGTTGACAGGCGGATTATTCTCACTATCATCCTGTCGACACATGGAGATGAGCAACGACCAATGGCGGGAGATTATCCAGAATATCTATCCTGTTGACTCTATCGACAGTCAGCATACGTGGAATCTGCTGCAAGACAAGGCATTAACCGTTCGTGTGAAGATTGCTGACCCTAATATCACCACCGTCCAGGTGTTGAACGGCAATCCCTATATCACAGAAGGTGTGGAGATACTGGCTGAGCGTCCTTGCACAACAGGTCATTATGTGAGTCCCACATTTAAAGTGCCCAACGTAGCCCCCACCCTTTACGCAGCAGCTATCAACAGCGATGGCAGATATTATGTGGTGCCTGTTGACGGGGCTAACGATGTGACCATCGGTGGTAGCAGGGTTATCAACGATGGTACGCTCTATCAGCCTACTTATCAGACGTTTACATACCTCTTTGAGGAAGACTACCCCTTCCCTGGCGACTTTGACTTCAATGATGTGGTGATGCGCATCTCGCAACATGCTGCCAACGACAGCACCCTGAAACTCACGGTGACACTGGCCGCTGTAGGTGCCACCAAACAGGTTGGTGCTGCTATCCGCCTGCCCAACATCAATTACGACTATGTGAAGAGTGTGACCATTGACGAGGGGACACGCTTTGATGAGAACTATGGCATCAACCGCTATTTTATATCCAATGATGAGATCTACAGTCGCGGACGTGACGGCTCGGCTGTCATCAACCTGTTTGACGATGCCCATTGGTGTATGAATGCCAAGGAGGAAATGGGACAGGTGGTACGTATGTACTACAACACCCGCAAATACGAGGCGGAAAACGAGAGTGCCATCGTGCCTGCAGTGTCGCGCACCTATACCATTAATATGAAGTCAAATGTCAATGCCTACTACCAGTCGTTGGCTCTTATCGATCCCTTTATCATCGTATCCAACAATGGTCTTTGTGTGGAGGTGCATACCTATAGGTATAAATACGACGAGGCCATCTGGCACTATACCAATGGTTCTGCCGGCATGGACGACCGTGTGCCCTGGGCTCTGCTGATACCCGATGCCACGTTCCATTATCCTGTAGAGGGTATCACGATGGGTATGTATCGCGATGGACAGATATCAGGAGCCTACAGCCGGTACAACCACTCCTTTGGTCAGTGGGGGCGCAACCGTTCAGCCTCCAAAGACTGGTGGCTCTACGAGAATGCCACTAAGGCACAGGTATATTAAACAAGAAAAAAGTGGTCTTCCCCAGACAGGAAAGACCACTTTTATTTATGTCTTATCAGTTAGTTCGCGGGTGTGTAGATATACTCTTCTACAGGATTGCCATTGCTGGTCTCGTACCACTTCTTAATATTATCGTCTGTGGTTGAAGCATCCTTGGCAAACTCGATGAAGTTAGGATAAGCATCCTTGATACACTGGAACTCACGCGGCCAGCGCCAGTTGCCAGGAACCACGATGCCATGAGGATCCTCACCCTGCTTAGCCACATGGACATCACCTGAAGGCGACTTAATCCAGAAGTCGGCTGTCTCAAACGAGAAATTAGCGGGTTTGCGAATCGTCTCCGTAATAGGATCAACCTTGATACCATCATTCACCGTATTGATGAACTTACCTGCTGCCTGACCAAACACCTGATGAACCTCCTTGCCACTACCGGCAAACAGGACCATATCATCCAGATAGACGGTAAGGTTATTGGCAGCACCAGTACAACAGAGCGTGATATCCAGACGTGCGGCATCCTCAGCATTCTCACTGACCTTTATCACCACATCATTCATATCGTAGTCGCCAAGGGGCGTATCCTCGAAGGCGTATGTCCACACGGCAGGCTCGCCAGGAATTGTCTGTGTAGGCACCTCACTGGTATCATGATAGCCATTTCCTGTACAGTCGCCACGGGGAATGGTGAAGGGAGCATTTGCCTCGTTGACATAGTTGAGATTCTTCCTCTTCACAAGACTCAAAGGTGTATAACCATTATCAACGGTTGAATTATAGTCCTGCTGTCCCTGATGGTTGTAGAAGTTGGCAATATTCCAGTCGAAATAAATGTTTCCAACAGCCTCCAAGTCACCACCCTGACTAATCAACATACCGCCAGACTTGACGACTGCATATGTTCCTGATGCTGTAGGACCAGTGAATTTCGTACCATTAAGGTATATTCTGCCAGCATTGATCTCACTCTTATCATAGAGGATTGCACCCTGTCCGTAATACACACCTCCAGCAATTGAAGCCATTCCGTCAACATCCAGTCTGCTGTTGTCAAGCATGGTCAGCGTACCTACACCCGCATTCTCAGTGAAATGCATGTAACAACCATTGATAATCGTGCAGTTATAGGTATTTGAGTCACCGTTATTAGTGCGTGCCACAATGCTGCCAAAGTTGGTAATCTTACCACCAGACTGGTTGTTCAGATTATCCACCTTCGTCGTGCCACTATTATAGAAGTCACTACCATTCACATTGAGTTCGCCCTTCAAATCGATTGTACCACCATTATAGCAGGCAGCACCATTAGCCACGAGGAACGATACATTCTGTGTACCTGTGAACTTTCCACCTGGCAGGATCACAAAACGACCTGCATTGCTCATACTTGTAGCACCATCGAGAATCAGTTCACCACCACTGGCAACCACCAATGTAACACCATTCAGCGTATTACCATTAAGATGCACCTTACCTTCAATATAAATAACGGCATCATTGACAACACCATTTCCATTGATATGGAATACCTCTGTAATCTCCGTGCCAGAAGCAACACGATAATGCTTACCATCACCATGTGCAGGATAGGCAGCGGGATTATAGTACCAACTCTGGTCACTCAACGTATGGTTACGATTGGACGTTTCGTTAGCGATAATCTGATTGGTAATCGCTGGATAGTTTTTCATGGCATCCAGCGAAATGGTTGCGGTGGTCTTATACTGAACATTGGGGTTCAGATAATCGGCAACAGTCCTTACAAAATCAGGATAAATGCTGGCATTCTCAGCAGCACGGTTAGATCGTGACTCGCTGGCAGCAGCACCGAAACTCATGGTCAGCACACTATCCTCGCGGTAGGCGCTCTGCACAAGACGACGGTACTTACTGTCGAACACGGCAGCATAGAAGACACTGTCTGCTGAGGGAACATCAAGTTTCAGCGTGGCTGTATCACCTTCCTTGACCACAGTCTTGGCATAATAGAACACATCATCCTCAAACAACGGATTCTTATCGTAAATCACCAAGGTGTACTCCTGATCAAGCCCCAGGTTCACCGACACATTGGCTGTGATAGCCGTTGATGCGTTCCAGTTCTGATTGGGATCAATCTCTATGCCAAGTTTCTCAGCAACGTTTTTCTGAACTTGTTCTTTGGAGGGCTGCGAATACTCCATATCATGTGAACAACCCACGAAAAGGGCCATTGCCAATGCAGCCATGCTATATCTCAGAATTCTTTCCATATCTCTTAATTTAACAATCACACGTGTACATTAGATTAAAGAAATCGGTGCAAAGGTATGCATTTTTTTCTATACGTAGGATTACGTATATGTTAAACTTGCTTAAATGCCCCCTTTAGTCTGATTAGGATTGATTACCTTTGCATTCCATAACGACTAAAACGACAAAACGTATGAAATTCAGGAGTATGCTACTGTTTGTAGCAATTTCGCTGGCTGCAACAAGCCTCAACGCCCAGAAAAAAGTATTCTTCTACTCACCCAATCCCAATGGTGGTCTGCGCATGGCCGTGCTCGAGAATGACACTTGGGACGACCTTGGCCGACTGTGTTCTTCGGATTATGGCACATGGGGTGCTGAGAAGAAGATGTACCATCCCTCGCTTTGTCGTGCTAACGACGGCTCTTGGCGTCTGGTGTTCCAGCTCAACGATATCGCTCCACTCTTCGGCGCCTCATATAGTCGTGACCTCGTAACATGGCGCCCACAGGACTACCCCCGCGTGAACAGTCAGAAGTGCAAGAACCCTGTTGTTGTAGCTGAAGGCGATGCTTTCAAGGTGTATTACCAGACATCCAATGGTGACACGCGTCGCATCAGCGCAGATGCAGATTTCCGCCATTTCATCGGCGATGAAGCCGTTAAGGCAGATGTCAGACTATGGCATCGCGATACCGTTAGTATTAAGGGAGAGCAGCAGACAGGTCAGATTTTCACGATGACTGATGCTGAAGTGCAACGTGTACGTGACGACTTCCGTCTGCAAGGAGAGAAATGGGCACCTACCAATGAGAGAATGCACGACGATGCGCAAAAATTATCGATTCCATCGGTGATAAATACCACCCTGACCGTTTCTCCCAATCAGGAAAAAAAAATCAGCGACAAACTCATTGGCATCTTCTTCGAGGATATCAGTTATGCGGCTGATGGCGGCCTCTATGCCGAACTTATACAGAACCGTGACTTCGAATATACCTCAAAGGACCATCGCGGATGGAATGCCTCTACCGCATGGCACTCTAACAAACCTATCGAGATTAGCAGCGAGCATCCCCTGCATCCCAACAATCCCCACTATGCCCTTATCTGGCCTGACACACTATGGAACGAGGGATGGGATGGTATCGTCGTTGAAAAGGGCAAGAAATACAATTTTTCCATGTTTGTCTTTGCTGGAGGTCAGAAGCAGGACTTCCTCATTCAGCTGGTTGGCCAGAAAGGTCAGGTGCTGGCTCAGAGCAAGTTAAAGACCCGTGCCTCCGACTGGCAACAGTTCTCTACGGTACTCAAGGCTAAAGCCAGCGACGAGAAGGGTCGTCTGGTCATCATCCCCCAAAAGGTGGCCCGTGTAGGTATCGATATGGTGTCGCTTTTCCCACAGGAGACCTTTATGGGCCGTAAGAACGGCTTGCGAAAGGACCTCGCCCAGGTTATTGCCGACCTGCATCCTAAGTTCGTGCGTTTCCCTGGTGGCTGTATGAGTCATGGCCAGGGTCTGGAGAACATCTACCATTGGAATCATACGGTGGGACCACTCCAGAGTCGTAAGCCCGACTTCAACATCTGGAACTACCACCAGACACGCGGGTTGGGATTCTTCGAGTATTTCCAGTTCTGCGAGGATATCGGTGCCGAACCACTTCCTGTGTTGGCAGCAGGCGTACCCTGTCAAAACTCAGCTAATAATGCGGAGGGTATCGGTGGACAGCAGGGAGGTATTCCGATGGCAGATATGCCTGCCTATGTGGAGGAAATCTGCAACCTGATTGAGTGGGCCAACGGCGACCCAGCCACCAACGAATGGGCTAAGATGCGTGCCGATGCCGGTCATCCGAAGCCATTCAACCTTAAATACCTGGGTCTGGGCAACGAGGACATCATCTCTACGGTCTTCGAGGAGCGCTATGAGATGATTTGTAAGGCTGTGCGTGAGCGTTATCCCGATATTAAGATATGTGGGACGGTTGGTCCTTTCCACAGTCCTTCAGCTGATTATACCGAGGGTTGGGATTTCACCAAGAAGCACCCCGACCTGCAATATATGGTTGACGAGCACTATTACGAAAGCACGGGATGGTTTATGCACAACCGCGATTACTATGATAGTTACGACCGCTCGGCGGCGAAAGTCTATCTGGGCGAGTGGGCAGCCTCAACCCATGTGAAGCGTCCTAATGTGGAGACAGCATTGGCAGAAGCCCTCTACCTCACGGATATTGAGCGCAATGGCGACGTGGTGGAGATGACGTCGTATGCTCCCATGCTCAGCAAGGACGGTCATTCCAACTGGAACCCCGACATGATTTATTTCTCTAACACGCATATCCGCACCACACCTGCCTACGAGATACAACGCCTCTTCAGCGTTTATGGTGGCGACAGGTATATAAAATCGCAGTTCTCAAATCTCGATTCTCAATTAGCCCATCGCATTGGTGCCAGCGTGGTGCGCGACTCCAAGACCGGCAAGCGTTATCTCAAACTGGTCAATGCCCTCCCCTCTACCCTGAAGATTCATGTTGAGGGCATCAACCTGCCTGCCACGGTGAAGTGTCAGCAGTTCACTGGTGCTATTGACGACCAGAAAGCTAAAACGACAGAGATTGAGACCAACGAGCCCACGACGTTGCCCCCGTACTCCTTGCGCGTCATAGAGCTATAAGGGTTATCCGTTTATCACTATGGAACGACTACTTCATTACGTCTGGAAACATAAGATGCTGCCTCTCGGTGATTTAGAGACCACCGACGGACGCGTCGTCGAGATACTGGATCCTGGATTGCTGAATCGCAATTCAGGGCCAGACTTCTTTAATGCCAAGGTAAAAATCAGTGGCACGCTATGGGTAGGTAACATAGAAATACATCTCAGTTCAAGCGACTGGTATCGTCATGGACACGATCGCGATGTACGTTATAATAATGTGATACTCCATGTGGTGGCCAATGCCGATATGGATGTGAAGACACAAGACGGCAACTATCTGCCACAGATGGTATTGCAGATTCCAGACACATTGAAAGAGAACTACGACGAACTGCTCCATAACGACCAGTATCCACCCTGCTACAAAGTCATCCCGGACCTCACACGACTGCAAGTGCACTCGTGGCTGGCAGCCCTGCAAACGGAACGACTGGAACAGAAGACAGAGGCCATATTCAAACGCGTGGAGCAATGTAATGGTTCATGGGAAGACGGCTATTTCGTCACCCTGGCACGCAACTATGGCTTCGGCATCAATGGAGATGCCTTTGAGATGTGGGCAAAAAACGTACCGCTGCATGCTGTTGACAAACATCGTGATGACTTGTTTCAGATAGAGGCAATCTTCATGGGACAGGCCGGACTGCTGCAACTGGAAAGCATCCCTGAGCGCTATCAGATAGCAGCACTTAACGAGGGCTACTTCACTAAACTGCGCAACGAATACCTCTACCTGGCTCACAAATTCTCGCTGACGCCAATGGACTTTGCGCCCTGGCACTTCCTTCGTCTGCGTCCACAGAACTTCCCCTATATCCGCATCGCCCAACTGGCCAACCTCTACTATGAGCGCAAGGCCGGACTGAGTGCATTGTTGGAATGTGAGACCATAGAACAGTTGCGCCAGTTGCTGCAAACGCATGTGACGCCCTATTGGGAGACGCACTATATGTTTGGTGCCGAGGGACCACGAAGTACGAAGAAAACATCCATCACGTCGTCAAACCTGATGATTATCAACACCGCCATCCCCATGCTCTTTGCCGTGGGCAGGCATCGTCAGAGAGAGGATTTGTGCGATCGCGCCTTCGACTTGCTGGAACAGCTCAAGGCAGAAGAGAATCATATCATACGTATGTGGAAGGAATGCGGACTGGAGGTGCAGACAGCAGGCGACAGTCAGGCACTTATCCAACTGAAGAAGGAATACTGTGACCGCAGGGACTGTCTGCGCTGCAGAATAGGTTATGAATATCTTATAAGAAAATGAAATATATCTTTGAAACGCGCATGGAAGTGCGCGACTATGAATGCGACATTGAAGGCATTGTAAATAATGCGCAGTATGTACATTATTGTGAGCATACACGTCACCTGTTCCTAAAGGAGTGCGGTCTCTCGTTTGCTGAGATGCACGAAAAGGGTGTGGATGCCGTGGTGGCACGCATGCAACTGCAATACAAGGTACCCCTGCGTCCTGATGACGAGTTTATCTCACGCCTGAACCTCACGAAGGAAGGCATCAAATACGTGTTCCATCAGGATATCTATCGTGCCAGCGACGAACAGCTCTGTTTCCGCGGAAAGATTGAATTGGTATGTCTCATCAATGGTCGTCTGGGCAATAGTGCCGAGTATGACGCAGCTTTTGAGAAGTATATCCAGGCATGAACGAACAGGAAGTCTACTATACCATTGCCTTAACCCGTATGACGGGTTTCAACTTCCAGACTGCCCTGCACCTCTACAGAGAGGTGGGAAGCGGACAGGCCGTTTATGAGCATCGCCTTGATATCAAGGACGTGATGCCCGAGTGCAGCGACCGACTGTCAGAGAGTCTGAAAGACTGGACCCTCCCGTTGGCACGTGCCGCCCAGGAGATGGAGTTTATTACCAAACATGGTATCAAACCGTTATTACTGGAGACGGAGGATTATCCTCAACGCCTTGGCGAATGTCCTGATGCCCCTATCCTCTTATATTATATGGGCTCGGCCCCACTGAACCAGCGACGCGTCATCAATATCATTGGCACCCGACATTGTACTGCCTATGGACAAGACCTGATACGCCGTTTCGTCAGAGACCTGAAACGACTCTGTCCTGAGGTGCTCATCGTTAGCGGATTGGCCTACGGCGTAGATATCTGTGCCCATCGCCAGGCCCTGGAAAATGGTTACGAGACCGTAGGTGTACTGGCCCACGGACTCGACGAGATATACCCAAGTGCTCATCGGGAAACGGCAAAACAGATGTTGAGACAAGGCGGATTGCTCACAGAGTATATGACAGAGACCCGTTCCGATAAGCTCAACTTCGTAAAGCGTAACCGCATCGTGGCAGGCATGAGCGACGCCACCATCCTGGTGGAGAGTGCCTCTAAGGGCGGTGGTCTCATCACCACAGGCATCGCGATGGATTATGACCGATCAGTATTTGCTTTCCCTGGACCAGTAGGTGCACCCTATAGCGAGGGGTGCAACAACCTTATCCGTGATAATGGGGCCTCGTTGATTACCTGTGCAGAGGATTTTGTCAAAGCCATGGGGTGGCAGAATGACGCCCAACTGAAACAGGCGCAAGCCAAGGGCATTGAGCGCAGCATCTTCCCAGAACTAAGCGAAGAAGAACAGAAAATCGCCAGAATTCTCGATGAATTCGGCGATTTCCAACTCAACCAGTTATCTGTCAAGACGAATATACCTATCGGTCAACTTACTGCCCTCCTCTTCCAGATGGAGATGAAAGGCGTGATACGTCCGTTGGCTGGTGGCACCTATCATCTGCTGAAGTGATAGCCGTGCCATCTGGAGAATCCGTATCTAGCTATGCCCTCTTCACAGGCTCCATGTGAATGGTGACGTGCGTCTGTGCACCAAACCGTTCCTTCAGCCTGTGTTCAATGGCTGTTGTCTTCTGATGCGCCTCACTCAGCAACATATTACCATCCAGGCGGATATGCGTATCAATGGCAATACGGTTACCGATGCGACGGGTACGCAGATGATGCGGCTCGCTCACACCTGGCTCCGACTCGATGATTCTCACTATCTCCTCCTCAGTATCCGCTGGTAATGAGCATTCTGTTAGCTCGCCGATGTTGATCTTCAGCAAGTCATACGCCACCTTCACCAACATCAGACCCACCACAACAGAAGCCAAAGGGTCGAGCACCGTCCAACGGTTACCAAGCCAGATGGCACCACCAATACCGATGGCAGCACCTATCGACGAGAGCGAATCACTCCTGTGGTGCCACGCATTGGCTATCATCACCTGCGAATCCAGTTGTCTGCCTTTCACAGCCGTATATTGATACAGTACCTCCTTCACAGCAATAGAAAGCAGTGCTGCCCATAATGCCAACATACCAGGCGCTTCCAAATCTGCGCCGCTGAGCCAATCCATCAGTTTTCCTCCTCCTGACACAATGATGCCACCAGCAGCACCTAATAATGCCAAGGCCACGAAGAAAGAAGCCAGCGTCTCAAACTTCCCATGACCGTAGTCGTGCGACTCATCCTGCGGTTTGGCACTAATGCCCACAAAGATAATCACGATAACATCTGTGATGAAGTCGGACAGCGAGTGCACGGCATCAGCTATCATCGCCGCACTGTTTCCCAGTATGCCGGCAATAAACTTAAACACCACGAGCAGCAGATTACCAATGCTGCCCACCAGCGTCACTTTATAGATCTCTCCCTCTCTTGTCATTTCCCTGATACTGCTATGCCCGCAACTGTCTGCGATACTCCTGCGGCGTGATGCCCGTCACCTTACGGAACATGCGGATGAAATAACTATGGTCATTGAATCCCAGTTCATAGGCCACTTCCTTCACAGGTATATCCGTGGTGTAAAGCAACAGTTGGGCACGCTCCACCTTCTTACTATTGATATACTGTACTGGCGAAGTACCAAATTCTTTCTTAAATAGTCGGATAAGATACGGTTTGGTGATGCAAGCTACATCAGCCAGTTCCTCGATATCCACATTCTCGCAGATATGAGAATGGATATGCTCCTGAACCCGTTTCATACGCTCATCCGTGGTCCATTCATGTGGTACTGCCTCGCGCAAGAAACGGGAAAAGAGCATCAGGATACTGCCGCGCAATTCCATCTTCTGCCATAAGGGTATATCGCGATACCGTCTCACATAGTCTGTAAACTGCGCCACATTATCATACGTCTGCGGATTACTTGATGGCAACTGTGCCTGTGGATGCTGTTCACACATACGTTGCAACAATAATTCGTCATCATGACTACCAGCCACCTCAATAGGAAAATCATACTGCTCCATCAGGTTCATCTCACTTTTGAACCCCTCGTACACGTGTAGATAATAATGTACGAACAATCCCTCGCACTCATACGAATGCAACGTATAGGCAGGTATGATATAGAGATAACCTGGTCGTAGTCTTACAACCTGCTGGGGAAGATGCAGCAGTGCCTCACCCTCCTTCACATAAAATATACGCGTAAAGGGCGAACTGACATTCTTCCAGTTCCAGTCGCCGTTGTGGTGAGCCAGTCCCACATTCAGCATCTGAAAATTGAAAGACTCTATAGGTAAATGCATCATCTCCTAATCTTCATAAAGTTGAAAAATACGCTCTGCCTGTTGCCATTTCTCATCGCTACAAGCATCCGCGCTACATCCTTGGAAACGGGCCACAAAGGCCTCCCACTCTGCCTGCCTGGGCAAAGTAGCCAGACGACTCATCGCCTCCTGCCAATTGAAGTCGGCAGGAGCATCCACTATCATAACCAACTGATTATGATGCATATAAATCTCCATCTCAAGGATACCAACGGCACGGATACCCTCACGTATCTCCTGCCAGTGATGTCCCTCTGAGTGCCAATAACGATACTGCGCCATCAGTTCCGGATCATCCGAGATCTCCAGAAACTGCACATAGCGTTTCAACTTGCCGTTAGATAATTTTTGAATATAGCCTTCCACTTTTGGATTAGTTATTGTTTCTGACGATGCAAAGGTAACATATTTTCCCGTTGGTTGTATACCATAAAGCGAACTTTTTGTAGGACTATATTATCTTTTTAACATTTTGTCCTATCTTGATGCAATATAATGACGCCTTATCATCGACATATTTTCTACCTTTGCAGCCAGATTATTAACTAACTAAAATACTACAATGAAGAAACTACTTACGATGTTACTGACAGCATTTGCCATGTCTGCAAATGCGCAACAGGCCGACGTGACCGTGAAGACAGGCACGTTTGGTAATGACTGGGAGTCGCTCAGCGCCTGGGAATGCCCTGAGTGGTTCAAGGATGCCAAGTTTGGCATCTGGGCCCACTGGGGTCCGCAGTGTCAGGCCGAGGACGGCGACTGGTATGCCCGTTTTATGTATTACGAGGGTAGCGGACAGTACAACTATCACGTGAGCCATTTCGGCAACCCCTCTACCTTTGGCCTGAAGGACCTCTGCAACGCGTGGAAGGCCGACCAGTGGAATCCTGAGGAGCTGGTAAGCCTCTACAAGAGTGTTGGTGCCCGCTATTTCATGGCTTTGGGCAACCATCACGACAACTTCGACCTGTGGAACTCACCCTATCAGGAGTGGAACTCCGTGAATGTAGGTCCGAAGAAAGACCTCGTGAAAGGCTGGAGCGAAGCCTGCAAGAAGGCTGGACTGCCCCTGGGTGTGTCTATTCATGCCTCTCATGCCTGGACCTGGCTGGAACCCTCACAGAGGTTTGATGGCAACCTGACCAAGGCCGACGGTGCAGGAACATGGTGGGAAGGTCTCGACCCACAGGAGCTCTACGCCCAGAATCATGAGCACTCTACTGGTTGGGAGAGTTCTGGTACTATCCACTCACAATGGGACTGGGGCAACGGTGCCAGTCAGCCTTCTACGGCTTACAAGCAGAAATTCCAGAATCGTGTACTGGAGCTCATTGACGACTACAACCCCGACATGATTTATTTCGATGACACTGCTATGCCTTTCTATGGCTGTGACGACCAGATTGGAAAGAATATCCTGCAGCACTACTACAACCACAGCGCTGCCAATCATGATGGAAAACAACAGGTGGTGGTCACAGGTAAACAGCTCACTACCCAACAGAAAGACTATATGATGTGGGACGTGGAGCGCGGTATCCCCGATCGTCCACAGGAAGACTACTGGCAGACCTGCACCTGCATCGGTCAGTGGCACTATGACCAGAATGTGTACAATGGTAATGGCTACAAGAGTGGTGCTACCGTGATTCGTATGCTTATCGACGTCGTGTCAAAGAATGGTAACCTGCTGCTCTCTATCCCCGTGAAGGGCAATGGCTCTATTGATGACAAGGAAAAGAAGGTCCTGGCTGATATCAAGGCCTGGATGGACATCAACAGCGAGAGTATCTATGGTACACGTATGTGGAAGACCTTTGGTGAGGGACCTCTTGCCGAGGCTGCCAACCCTATGAATGCTCAGGGTTTCAACGAGGGACAGGCCTATTCTGCCCAGGACGTGCGTTATGTGCAGCGCAATGATACTGTCTATGCCACCATCATGGCATGGCCCGAAGCCGGACAGTTTGATTTCAAGGCTTTCTCTATCATCAAACCCTCGTATAGCGGCGACGTGGAGAAAGTGGAACTCCTAGGCTACGACAAGCCCATCACGTTCGAACAAAGCATCCAGGGACTGAGCATCATCGTACCCGATAGCAAGCCCAATGCCATTGCTCCTGTGTTCCGTATCATCTTCAAGAAAGAAGTACGTACAGCTTCTGAGTTGTTGCAGTCAATGATTAGTGAGTTGGAGGAGGACCTTCCTCTGCTCGCTAACCAGACTCACCCCTACAATACAGGTAAGATCAACAGCGCCAAGCTCGACCTGCTGCGTGCAGCCATAGAGAAGGCGAAGGCCGTGCCCTCCGGTTCTCCTGAGGCTGACTACGAGTCAGCCCGCCAGATGCTGGCCGATGCCTATCGCAGTCTGGAGAACGATGGTTTGAACAAGGGTGGTGCCTTTAATGGCGTCATCGAAGAGGATGTCACCACACAGTATCTCATTGAGGGTTCAGGCTTCACCCGTTCCGCTGGTGGCAACAGTCGTTTTGGTGCACCAAAGAACTGGACCGTGGAGAACTTCGACATTCCGAATGGTGGCGACGGCACCAAACACGGACTGGATAAGTATTCTGGTAAGGATGCCCTGATGCTCGGTGTATGGAATGATGCCGGCAACAACACTACCGGCAGTCTGAAGGATGCCCGCATCTACCGTAAGGTGACGATGCCCGCTGGCAAATACTATTTCGGTGCTGCCTACAACACCACTTATAACATGAGTCAGCAGGCCTACATGTTTGTCAGCACCCAACTCTCTGAGACCGAAGACATCCCTGCTGAAGCCCTGGCCTATTATCCCATCAGCAGTTGCACAGGTGACATGAAGATCCAGGGTCTCTACTTCCAACTCGATAAAGAGACAGAGGTATATATCGGATTCCAGGCCAACCTGCTTAATGGTTCCGGCACACAGGAGTTCCGCGCTGAGCGCGTGGTACTCTATACGCCGAAAGAAGTTGGCGAGCGCCATGCAGAGGCTAAGGGCTGGCAGAAGATAGAGACACTGCCCGAGGATGTGAGTCAGTATTTCTTTGCCATCTACGATCACAATACAGACAATGGACTGGTTTTGGCCACAGGCAATAAGCAGGGGGCTGCCTATCAGACCATGTGGTACGAGGATGATGTCTATCCCGAGGGTAACAAGAACGCCCTGTGGACCCTTGATGCCTTTGATGCCAACAACTACTCTGGTGCTAAGGGCGATAACCTGAAGTGGCTCATCATCACCAATGCCGGCAATCCCGATGTTTGTCTGCAGTCTAACGATGCCCCCAACAACTGGAACTATCGCACAGAAAACAACGGCGAGGGTTGGACCGACCGTGCCTACGTCACCGCCACCACCACTTCCGACGCATCTCCGTCGGGCTCATGGACCCTCACCAACAACAAGGGCGGCATCCTGGGTCGCTACGACGGCACCAGGGAAATCAGCGGCGACGCCACCTCTGAGAATACCGGTCATTTCGATATCTATGCCATAGAGCGTGGAAAATACATTGCCGCCGTTGAGAATATCGACAAGGCAACGGAAGAGAATCCCATTGACGTCTCTTACCTCATCACCAATGCCGACGGCACACGCTATAACAACTTCCACGCCAAGCACCCCGTGGGCTGGACGCTCTCACAGGACGATGCCTTCGAGTGCGAGTATGCCAACTACCTGCCTGCTAAGGTTGGCAGCAGCTATTTCAACAAATGGCAAGGCTCAGGCAACCTCACCGATCGCTCTATCATGCAGCAACTCTCTGGCCTGCCCGCAGGCAAATACCGCGTTGGCGTACGCACCAGCGAATCGACCATTCATCCGGGTGCTTCACTCATCGCCAATAGCGACAAGGCCGATATGACCAAGCTCACCGACAATACTGCCAGTGTCACAACCGAGGTTACCGACGGCATGCTCACCTTTGGTGTAGAATTAAAAGACTACCAGAGCAACGACTGTAAATTCGACCACTTCACCCTGGAGTATCTTGGTCACGACCCCATCGTTGACAACATCTCTAACCCCAATTCTCAAGTCACAAATCTCAAATCTCCAATCTACGATCTTCTGGGTCGTCGCAGCACACGTCTGACAAGAGGCTTGAATATCGTAGGAGGTAAGAAAATCGTAAAGAAGTAGTAAAATTTCTCATATAACAAGTTATTACTAGCGACGGATGTGGATGATTTTTATCATTGGCATCCGTTTACTTTTTCCCTTTATCCATACTTTTTTCAGTTAAAATAGGTGATTATACAAAAAATAGTTGTACATTTGTAGCGGAAAACATTGAAAGTACTAACTACAAAAAAAGGACAGCCCTATGAAAAAGTTCAATTCGTGGCTACTCGTGACGGCAGTAGCAATATGCTGTAGCATCCTTCTTCATTCTTGTTCAGAAGATGACAATATAGCAACGCAGGGACAGGATATTCCTGTGGCCTATGCCGACAATATTGACGAGACCGTTAGTCCTGGTGACAATTTCTACATGTACAGCATCGGTTCATGGTGGAAACGCACAGAAATAACAGAATGGAGCGATCATTATTTTTTCCTTGAAGAGACTGGAAAGCTATTTCAGGAGAAAATCAGTGCTATTGAGAATGCCGGTGAACAGGCTGCAACCATGAAAAATCATTCTGAAAATTTGTTCACCAATACCGAGGCTGATCAGAAACGTATTTCAGATGCATTGGACCTAGTGCATGCTGCACAGACACGTGAAGAGCTGTGGACGCTGATGGGTCAACTGGCTGCCGAGGGATTCCAGATGCCTTTCGGTCTTTTGTCGCTATCACAGAAAGGAGTGATGGGTGTGGTGTTCACCCCATCATTGGGAAAAGATGTCACCTCAGCTTTTGGCGACAACGATGATAATGACGATGATTTCAATTACGGACATTATGGTGATTATAACTACAAGGCCATTGAACCCATTTTGGCCACCAGTTCCACGCGAAGCATTGCCCAGGAGAAATGGCCGATGCTGGTCAAGGTGTGCGAGGGAATGGGTTTTAATCCCCAACAGGCATACGTTGCACTCGAAGAATTCTATGAGCTTGCCACGGAAGACCTGGAAATCAAACCATCGGAACAGCTTGAGGAACTGCAGGACTTGGATTGCGACGAACTGGCAGAGACGATAGATGATTATATCAAAGACAATCTGCCCCTCTGCGATGCTGAGACCTTGTCGCAAATTGAGGATCAAGAGGGAGCAACATTCGATGCTGAGAAAGTGATAGATAACATTGGTCAGAACTACATGAAGTATTATCTCAGCTATATCGTTGCCAAGCACTATTGCACACCAGAAATGAAGAAACGCGGCGAGGCCGACATCGCAGAGTTGAAAGAGGCATTTCGCGAGCGTATTACTGCTAATACATGGCTCAGCGAGGCTTCAAAATCCAACGTGCTCGACAAGCTCAATGCCATGACAGTCAATGTGTCGGAACCCGACTGGCTGGAAGAAGGACTGATAGACCTCAGTCAGACCAAGTCTTTCTTCGAGGACGTGATGGAGACACGCAAGACCTACTTCAACTTCATCAAGAAGCTCTATGGTATGAACGTGCAGCAGGGCTCCTTCCACTCAATGGTAGGAAGTATGATTACACTCGCGGAGTTCAATGCGCTCTATGCGCCCAATTTCAATTCTATGAATATTCTCCCTGCATTCCTCATGGAGCCCATCTACGGTGAAAACTCATCAACAGCAGCGAGATATGCGGCCATGACGGTGTTCGGTCATGAGATGACCCACGGCTTTGATACTAGTGGCGCCGAGTGGGATAAGTATGGCGATGTGAACAGTATCTGGGCTTCTGATGCCGATGCTGCCGAGTTCAAACGCAGGGCACAACTCATGGTCAACTATTTCAATTCCATCGAGATTGCACCTAACATCTATGCTGACGGCGAGAAGACGCTGAAGGAGAATATTGCCGATCTGGGCGGCGTGGAACTGGCATTCCAGGCGCTTACCAAGCATCTTAAGAAACAGGGACTCACAGACGAAGCAATCAAGAAAGAGCAGCGCAACTTCTTTGTAGCCTACGCCAACTACTGGCGCAACAAATACAACGATGAATATGCTGAATCACAGAAATATAGTGATGATCACTCACTGAGCCGTGAACGTGTAAACGGCGTCGTGACCAACATAGATGCATGGTATGAACTCTTCGACGTGAAGCCTGGAGACAAACTATATCGTGCACCAGAAGACAGAATACATATTTGGTAAACAAACAGAATGAAGATAGGTAACATAGAATTTGGTCCCCAACCGGTGTTCCTGGCACCGATGGAGGACGTCACAGACATTGGGTTCCGACTGCTGTGTAAGCGGTTCGGAGCCTCAATGGTATATACAGAATTTGTATCGGCCGAGGCGTTGATACGTGATGTAAAATCCACCCAGCAAAAACTGACCATCAGCGACGAAGAGCGCCCCGTGGGCATTCAGATCTACGGACGCGACGTGGATGCGATGGTAGAGGCTGCAAAAATCGTGGAACAGGCTGGTCCTGACCTCATCGACCTGAACTTCGGCTGTCCTGTGAAGAAGGTGGCTGGCAAGGGGGCCGGCGCTGGCATGCTACAGAATATCCCCAAGTTGCTGGAGATTACGCGAAAGGTGGTGGATGCCGTGAAACTGCCCGTCACCGTGAAGACCCGACTGGGATGGAACCAGGACCAACTAATCATTACCGAACTGGCCGAACAACTGCAGGACTGTGGTATCCAGGCTCTGACTATACACGGTCGCACGCGTGCCCAGATGTATACTGGCGAGGCCGACTGGACCCTGATTGGTGAGGTGAAGCGCAATCCCCGCATCCATATCCCCATCATCGGCAATGGCGACATCACCTCTCCCGAAGAGGCCAAGCAGGCTTTCGAGCGCTATGGTGTCGATGCTATCATGGTGGGTCGTGCCACCTTTGGCCGCCCCTGGATTTTCAAGGAGATACGCGACTATCTGGATCATAACATAGTGGACGAGAGCTTTGGCTTCAACGAGAAACTGGACGTGCTGGAAGAGCAGTTGCGCATCAACGTGGAACGTATCGATGAGACCCGTGGCATCCTGCACACCCGTCGCCACCTTGCAGCCACCCCCATCTTCAAGGCCATCCCCAACTTTCGTCAGACACGCATCGCCATGCTGCGTGCTGCCAAGATGGACGAACTAACGGGCATCCTTGAGGACACCCGCAAACTATTAGGATAAAGCATCGGTTACATGGTTACAGCTGTAACCATGTAACCTTTTGCATCATTAGCCAATCCTGTTATTTTATAAACGTCTGTCTTTCAGTATATTGACAAACAATCGTACAACAAATTTCATCTTCTGCGGTTACATGGTTACAGTTGTAACCGTAACCGCATTTGGTTGGATATTGTGTGTCAACAGGGAGAGAAACGTTATCTTTCTTCCGTTTGCCTATACCCAAACGATTGTGCGCCTACACCCCAACAACTGTGCGACTATACGCAATTTGAATTGCATTTCAAAACAATGAACTATAGTCCATTCCTCATTGAAACCACTCTGTATTTCACAATATTATTAACTTGAGGCGAAAGCTCGACACTTCTTCTATAAGTCTACGTAGATTATTGACCATCCAGTTTCTTCTCAATTCTCTTCATATGGTATTTCAATTCATAACGACTCCCTCTTCCAGGCTTTGAATCATCACCCTTCTGATAGCCTTTCTTTAGTAGGTCATATGCCTTCTGATATTCTTTTGCCCTTTCATATTGAACAGCCAATGTAATATATGGAAGAATATAACTCTCATCAAGTTCTATGGCGCGATGGAGCATCTCCATTGCCTTTGGATGATCTATAGTAAGCAAATCGCCTCCAATATTATAATATGTCCTTGCATCATTCGGATAGTTTTCCAGTAACAAATCATAATACTCTTTTGCTTTATCTTTGTCATTCTTAACACGCAGATAAAAGCTAGCCATTTTATTTAACACATTAAAATCTGTTGGCATCAGGGCATGCACAGTCTCTAATACGTGAAAAGCCGACGGTATATCTGTATACAAATAGATATCATAAAGTGCCATCCATGCCATCTCACGACAAGGGTCTATAGATAACACCTCCCGAAATCTTGCTATTGCCAAGTCCATTTTGTCTTGACTAACAGCATCGAATGCCATTTTTTGCAATTCATCAATATTCTTGTCCATATCTTTTTATCATTAAAACTCCCCGAAAATACACAAAATACTTTCTGCCCCTTTAATACTTTTTTGCAAAAGACATTTAGCTCAATGGTCCTAGGTTATAAAAAATGATTTCCATATCATCAAAAAGAAGTAACCCCTTTATGTTGATGATAACATTCAGGGGCTACATCAAGCTATTCTCTTCAATTCATTCCTTGAACCTTGAGGTTACATGGAACATTGAAATCAATACTATTATAAGGATATTGGTAATCACATATAGAACCATTTACCCATATAGATCCATCTCTACAACGCAATACAAAATCTGCGAATTCACCTAAAGGAAAAAAAGATACCTCTTCTTTATCCTCACCAAACTTTTTAAATTGATCATACAAATCCTTTTCTTCTTCTTTTGTAATTTCAATATCTCTAGATATCTTATAGAATGGAGAGACCAAAAGAAATATCATTTTTTTATTGTCACTATTCTTCATCTCAGAGAGTTCAATATTCATATTCGAGTTCCACAAGACTTTAAGATTTTCATCTTTATCATCATTATAATCAAATAGATTATTCAAGACTTCATCAATCTGACATATTCTCTCTGGTATATATGACAAATCTTCCTCTAGTTTCAAATTCGCATTAACTGAGCCATAAATACCTTTAATATTTAAGGAGCAATTCAATTTTCCACTTTCCGTTGCAGATATTTCTATTCGGAATAGACCATCCTCGGAAGATAGAACTATGTGTTGACACATCAATACATACATAGCATTCAATTCCTTACGAAATTCTAAAAGAGCACTATCTAAAAAAGAAGCTCGAGTTTCAAATTCGAAACAATCCGAACGAACATTAATCTCGAATTCAATACTTTTAAGTCCACCTACATATGTAAGTTGTGCAGAGGCTTGTTTATTATCAGAAAAGACTATATCCATTTTTTTGTGCAAAAATAAGTATTTTTTTTCAATCTACAAGTTTTTATTTCGACAATCTAAAGGATGAGAATCTATCCATCGAATAAAAACAACGGTGGAAGATTACACCATTTTGATTATTTATTCCTATCGTATACATTCCTTTGACTCCATTAATATAACCTGGAGCTACGAACGCAGTAGAATTTCCTTTTATTTCATATAGAATTCCTTCACTTACAATTTGCTCGTCAAACGATATCGGGAAATTGTGATTCACTCGATTCAAATCATCGATTGAGCTCAAGTCATGAATTGACTCGAGTGAATTCATGATTTCAGCTATAAGGTGACTTTTCCTGATTTCACTAGACACTTTTTCTCTTTATTAGCTGATTCTGTAGACACTTTCGATGTTGTCGTCCTGAATCGATAGACACAAGCGAAAAAGCTGTGCTGTTTTAGTTGACACCTTGGTCATGCTGGACACGCAGAGCCCTGGGCTGTTCGTTCGGCAAAACCGGATGCCCCTCGATGGGGCATTCAGTTTTTTGTCAGATGCGCTGGCATACGCCTTCGCCCATGCTGTCTGTTCGGCTCTGCAAAGATACAACATTATTTTCATTCTCTGTCTGTTTTTGGGAATAAATCTTGTTTTTCCACTTCCTTTCCTGTAGACCCTGCTCAAAATGCACCACCGCTGGTGTCTTGTAGCCTATGCTCATGTGCAGGCGATGGTAGTTGTAGAAATGGATGAAGTTCGGTATAAGATTCTGCATGTACTCATACGTATGCAGTTGCTTCTGCCTGTAGAGGCATTCCACCTTTATTATACCGTTGGTACGCTCGGCAATGGCGTTATCTGTAGGTTTGTAATCCTCACACATGGATATGCTGATGTCGTATGCCTTGAGCGCAGCCACGTAGGCATCGCAGCAGTACTGTACCCCTCGGTCGGAGTGATGTATCAGCCCCTTGAGCGACTCGCTGCCAGACATGGACACTGCCTGTTCTACAGCCATTTTTAGAGCCTCTATCGAAATGGCAGCCTTCAGCGACTTAGCAAGTTTCCAGCCTACAATCTTGTGTGAGTAGGCATCGGTAATCAGATGGAGGTAGCATACGTCGCCGCCAGCAAGGGCAATATAGGTAATATCGGCCACCCAGAGCTGGTTGGCGGCGGTGACTACTATGTCCTTTGTTAAGTTATTGTACTTGTGGTAGCGATGGTTGGAATTCGTCGTATGGCGGGGCTTTGGTTTGGGAAGCATAAGTCCCTTGCGGCGTAGCAGTACGAAGAAACGGTCACGCCCAGGAACAAAGCCACGTCCAAACATCTCGATAAGCATTAACCACAGTTTGTAACCGCCAATACCAGGATCCTCCCCACGGATATCCTTGACGGCATCGATGACTTTTCGCTCATGTTCGATCTCCGTCTCAATGTCAGCCTTCGACTGGTAGAAGGCCTGACGACAATGGCCAAACAGCCGGACTACGAGTGCGACGGCAAGACCGCACTCGAAGACCAGTTCCATTGCTACTTGGCCCCAGATTTTTTTCTTATTGAAATGTCGTAGTAATCCTCAGCCTTGTCAATCATCATATCACGGGCCAAGGTCTCAAGACGGGAGAATTCCAATGCCTTCTCTAGTTCCTTAATGCGCTTCTTTAACTGCGCATTCTCGTCCTTGTAGCTGTCTTTACCGCGGTTTGCCATATCATCTTCGCCTGATTCCGACTGCAAAGGTAATGAAACTTTTTCAGATTCGTGCGTCTTTGTCCATCTTAAAAAGATACCACGATCAATCCCATGCTTTTTGGCGAAGGCATAAATGCTCATGCCTGAATCGTAATACTCACTCAGCATCCTCAGACGAAAATCTTCACTGTAATGCTTGTAATGCTCTCGAATTGCTTTACTCATAGTTATACACATTTTTTATTAATACTAAATGTGTCTACCTATATCAGTATAAGTCAAGGTTATTTATACCGGTAATGCTTCCTGGTTTTCAGATAGCTGAGATCTGACTGATGGGCATAGGCCTCTTCCTCAAAACGGATATGGAAGTAGGCCTTGTTGGCATCGCGATATTTAAGGTAAAGTACCAGCCACTCTATGCCATACCAGATAAAAAAGGGAACGTAGAGCAACTCCTTTTGTTGGGCGGCATGGATGGACTCATGGTTGGTCTCTACGGCATTTAAAGGTCTGATGGACAAGATAAATCCAAACAAGCAGATTGCATAATAGTCCTTTTTCAGAGGTAACCTCTTGAAAACGAATACCCGTTTGGTTTTTATCTTGTCCATCAGATTATATCATCCGTGCAGGTGTCTTATCGTTTCAGAACCTTACGGCCGTTGCGGATAACGAAGCCCTTATAGCCCTCAGACACCTTCTGACCCCTCAGGTTATAGATAGGTGCCGACTGGCCATCGGCCTCGATATCATGAATGCCCGTGCTTTGCTTCAGGGTGAAGATAAGCTTATCTATATTACACTGCTTACCCTTGATGGTGATACGGAACACATGTTCACCTGCAGACAGGGTGGTAGAAATATCCTGTGTCACTGATTTATACGTGCCCCAATCGTTGTTGGCCGTCTGCGGCACATTGATGGTGGCAAGTAGCGTCTTTGAGCTGCCCAAGACACGCTGGATAATGAATTTTGAGCCTGTCACGCCAGAAGAGACAACAGCCTCGCAGGTATATTTACCAGTCTCTTTCACATTGACGGTATATTCCATCCACTCATCAGCCTCTGTATAGCCAATAGCCTTACCACCATTACCCTTTACCACGTCTACGCCATCGTTCGTGCGGAAATTAGCATCACCCTCATTGGCCGTACTGGTATCGTGATAAGAGTAGCCCTCGCCACCAACATCATAGTTCTCGGCCTGCAACGTGCCAGGGATAGAGATTACGCCAGCATAAGGCTCACGCTTTGGATTGACGGTGAGCGCCACAGCCGATGAGGTCTTTGACCTGCCCTCAGCATCGATAGCAATGGCCGTGAGCTGCTGTTTGCCATAGACAATAGGCTCATACTCCAACGTGTAGGGAGCCTCGGTCAGCGTGCCGATAAGAAGGCCGTTGGCATAAACATTCACCTGGGCAATGGTGCTGGTCTTTGAAGAGGCATTCACAGTAATGGTAGTCTTATTGCCAACAGTCACGGCAGTTGGTGTGCGACTCACTGTACAGGTCATTGTATTGTCCTCCGCATAGGGAGTGATGCGGATATTGCGGATGTAGAAGCCGGCCTTGTCGGTATTCAGACAGAGCGTGTGGCGACCTGCGGTGAGTTCCTTTCTGAACACACCGTGCAACTCCTGGAAGTTGTCGACAGCACCTGTTGCAGGCACCTCAACAATACTCGTGTAGAAGGTGAGGTCGTCAAGTCCATACTCAGAGATATGGAAGGCACCACCCGTCTTGGCAGCAGCAACCTCAGCATCAAACTGGTAGAGCCCCGTCTCTTTTACATCAACAGTATATTCCATCCATCCGTCGGCCTTCGTGGCAGAGCTGGAGGCACGTGTGCTATAGTTGAATGGTGCATTGCTATAGGTCACGCCAGAAGCACCCTTGTCGAACTCAGCGGCATTGATGACACCAGGCAGAGAGACAGCCTCACCATTGTAGGGCTCACGCTTAACGGTAGAAGACAGTACAGAGATGCGTGAAGTACGCTCATAGGTCTTTCCGTCGTTGGTATAGGCCACAGCCTTCAATGTGCGTGTGCCAGCCGTCTTGCCAGTGTACTCAGCAATATAAGGTTCCTCGGTCATCTTGGCGACGAGCGTACTACCGTCGTAGAGCAGCACAGAGTCGATGGCGATATCAGCCTTCTCGGCCTTAGCATCGTCAGTAATGATGGTGCGCACCTTGATAGACTGCGTGTCACCCTTGGCCATCTTGAAGTCTTTAGCCTTAATATATACGCCCACACGTTTCTTCATACCTGGGAAGGGACTCTTGGCACTCTTGGCTTTGTCGCTGGCCATATATTCCTTCAGCCAGGTCATGGCAGGACGCTCCACACCATTTTTATAAAGACCAGAGTTACCATCTGTTGTCCAGGTAGCACCATAGACATAGCCCCACAGGGTGATACCGGCGCAGTAAGGCTTCTCCCACATATAAGGAATCTGCTCCTTATAACGCTGCAGCTGGAGGTTATCGTCAGCAGTACCAATATCATACTCCGTGCTATACATCGGCATCTTCAGGGCATTCTGAATCTTGGTCTCAGAAGACTTGAAATTTTCTACTTTACAGTCGGTCAGATCATGACTCTGGCAACCATAGGCATCGATAGGCGCACCACCATCACGTATGGCCTGTACCAGTGTGATATACTGGTCGGTGTTCCATTGGAAAGTATTGAAGTCGTTGTAAATCAGAATAGAGTTAGGGAAACGTTCTCCCGCCATCTCGAAAGCCTTGATCAGCCAGTCGTAGCCTGTCTTACCGCCGCCACCTAGCGACTCCTTCATCAGGGGGTTGCCTGCCTGGTGGCCATCGATAGCCTCGTTGACCACATCTATCATGGGCAGATGGTTGTACTTCTTCTTAACCTGATTAAACCAGTTTTCAATAGCAATGAAACGTTCGGTGACAGACAAGTTGCTGTTAAACCAACGGTCGGGATACTGTGCTCCCCATACCAGCGCATGGAACTTGTAAGTGAAGTTATGACTCTTGGCATAATTGAACGCATTGTCGCACCCCCAGTTGTAGGAGTTGCGTGTACCCTCCACAGAGCCCCACTTAGATTCATTCTCAGGGGTCACCTGATTCCAGAGTTTATAATAAACAGGAACCCCGCCTCCGGCATCCATCTGATAGCGGGTGGTAATATTACCTAAGAATTTGTCAGGATTAGAGGACAGCTGTGCTTTCAGCGCCAGGGGCGAAAGACTGAGAGCTGTCATTGCCAGACAAGAAATGGTTTGGTTTAATTTAAGCATTACAATAGTTTTTTTATAGTTTTAATATCGATTTTGCGTGCAAAGGTAGGACTTTTTTTCAAAAAATGTTTTTGTTTATGTTTCAAATACCTTGTAATATTTTAGTTTTTTACATATTTGTTTCTCCATGTGAGATAAATTGATTAAATTTGCATCGTCTTCAAAATCCATACGTATGAAAAAAAATCTTTTTGCATTAGCACTCATTATGACGATTGTTGGCGTGGCCTATGCACAGGCACCTGCCAATACGGGCTATTACTATTATCAAACCAACGGAAAGAAAGGTGCTGAACTGAAGACGGCGCTCTACCAGATTTTGAAGAATCCGGATGTGGTACACTACGACTCCTTGTGGAACGCATATAAGATTTCCGATGCACGACCCATGGGCGACAGCCTCATCATCTGGGATATGTATTCTGATATCTCGCGCTATAGGATTGACTTCCCCACACATAAAAACTCCATCGAGGGCGTCAGTGGATTCCAGCGCGAGCACTCCATGCCCAAGAGCTGGTTTAACCCCACGGAGAGAAACAGTAGCGGACTGACCTATGCGGACGTGAAACCGATGTATTCGGATATCGTGCACGTAATACCTACAGACGGAACGGTGAACAATAAGCGTTCGAATAATGCCTATGGCGAGATTACAGACTCGGCAAAGGTGGACTGGCAGTCGGCTAATGGCTTTAGTAAGCAAAGCAAGAAAGGTGGATGCGGCACTCCAGGATGGAAAGAATACATGGGTGCAAACGCCTCGAAGACACGAGTGTTTGAGCCCAACAATGAGTATAAGGGCGACCTGGCACGTATCTATTTCTATATGGTCACCTGCTATGAGCCAGTGGCTGGCACTTGGACCAGTGACATGTTTGACGCTGAGAGCGAAGACGGCTACCAGCCTTTTGCGCAGTGGGCTTTTGACATGCTGATGCGATGGGCTAAGGAAGACCCCGTGAGCCAGAAAGAGATAGACCGCAACGAAGCCATCTATCAGTTGCAGGGCAACCGCAACCCCTTTGTTGACTATCCCGGACTAGAGGATTATATCTGGGGCAGCAAGAAAGAAGTGGCATTCAACTACGGTGGCGATACGCCCAACGAAGGAGAACCGGCTACCAACTGTGAGATTATCCTGAATGAGAAAACTTTCGGCGTGGATTGGACCGGCAATAAGAACATGCGCAATTACTATACCCGCACACCGCTGGTTGCCAGTCAGAACGGCATAGATATCATCCTCTCTTATGGCATCGAGGGCAGCAAGTTGTATAGCGACTCCACACATATCCGTCTGTACAACAAGAACGTGCTGACCTTTAGGGCCCACAAAAACGAGATAACCAGTATTGAGTTCACGATTCCTGCCAAGGCCGACGACAAAGAACTGATTCCACTGACAGGACAGATGGAGGGTAACACTTGGCGAGGACAAGCCAGCGAGGTGATGTTCACATCGACCTATACCAGCAGTTGGCCGGAGGCGAATGCCAACAAGCACATTCAGATAGCCAAGGTGAAGATTACCGTTGCCTCGCCAACAGGTATCCAATCCATCAACAACCATGACACACAGCACAAAGGCACCTATACCATTTCAGGCAGACGCATTAACGTCAACAACCTGACAAAGGGCGTCTATATCAAGAACGGAAAAAGATTGATTTTGTAACCATATTATGAAAAAAACAACATTTTCACTAACTCTTCTGCTGATACTATGCGTTACCAGCATCTGGGCACAAGGGCCCAACAACTCAGGTACTTACTATCAGACAGCCAATGGCAAAAAAGGCGAAGCCCTGAAAACAGCACTTTTTAATATTATCAAGAACCCCGATGTGGTGAGCTACAACGAACTGATTGATGCCTACCATAAGACCGACACACGTACTGACGGGAAAATACGTGACTGGTATTCGAATGCGACGAATTATACATGGAACGACCGCAACGGCAACGCCAGTGAAGGGGCTGGGTGGAACCGCGAACACTCCGTTCCACAGAGTTGGTTCAGCGAAGCAAGTCCAATGAAATCGGACATCGTACATGTGCTGCCTACCGACTGCTACGTGAATAATCGTCGCAGCAGCTATCCATTCGGTGAGGTGGGTAATGCCACTTACACCTCAAACAACGGTTACTCAAAGCTCGGCTCTTGTAAGACACCTGGTTACTCTGGCACGGTGTTTGAGCCCAACGACGAGATCAAAGGCGACATCGCCCGTATCTATTTCTATATGGTGACCTGCTACGAGGACCGTTTCACCAACTGGACAAAAGGTAGTGCCACACAGGTCTTCTCATCAGACAAGTATCAGGGGCTAGATGCCTGGTGCATGGATATGATGATGCGCTGGTCCAAAAACGACCCTGTAGATGCTGTTGAGACGGCTCGCAACAATGCCGTACAGGAAGTGCAGGGAAACCGTAACCCATACGTAGATTACCCTGGACTGGAGGAGTACGTATGGGGCAGTAAGAAGGAAGAGGCGTTCAGCTATGACAACTACGACGGCACGGGCACCGTCACACCGCCCGATTCTGACCGTGTAGAGGATCCTGCGTTCTCGCCCATGGCCGGCACTTATACAAACAGTGTCAACGTGAAACTGTCGTGCAGCACAACAGGTGCCAGTATCTACTACACGCTCGACGGCACAGAGCCTTCTGTCAACAGCACGCTCTACACCACCGATGGTATTAACCTGACGGAGACCACCACCATCAAGGCTGTGGCTTACCTGGATGGTATGTACAGCACCACCACAACTGCTACGTATGTTATCGAGGCAGGTAGTGGCGATAAACCGGTAGATGGTGAGATTGCGCTGAACAACACTTTCTTTGGTGTCAACTGGACGGGTTCAAGACCCAGCAGTGGCGCAGATGTGCTGACAGGTAGCGAGAACGGTATCACTATCACATACTCTCTGGGGTCTAGTGCTAATATGTACTGCAACAGCGAACAGATTCGTATGTATGGTGGTAATGAACTGAAAGTGGAGTCTGGCAGTGGCGAGATGGTGAAACTGGAGTTTGTCACCAAGGATAGCAGTAAGGAACTATTGCTCCTGAATGGTGGTGGCGCCATCGATGGCTACACATGGACAGGACTGGCCAACAGCGTAACATTTGGTGCTGCTGCTAATCATATCAAGATGCTCTCTGTGAAGGTGACGCTGGCTATCTACGATCCCTCAGGCATTCAGGACATTAACCTGTCAACGGAAAAGAAGATTTTCGACCTGCAGGGTCGTCGTGTACAGAACCCCTCAAAGGGTCTTTACATCATTAACGGCCGTAAAGTGATTTTGAAGTAAATGAACGATAAGACCCGCGATTTTATCGAGCAGAACCTCAATGCCGATATCCGTCAGCTGGCACTCAAAGGGTGTCGCGACAAGGACGTAGATCTTGACGCAGCGATCCGGCAGATTGCGGGCAGACAGACAGCCCGCCGGAAGTTGCCCTCATGGGCAGCTCTCGACGGCATTCTTTATCCACCTCACCTGAATATGGAGCAATGCTCCAGTGAACAGGCGGCGAGGTATAAAGCAAGAATATGCAGCAGTCACCCATCACCTAAGACCCTGGTGGATCTAACTGGGGGATTCGGGGTGGATTTCGCTTTTATGAGTGAGGCATTTGACGAGGCGACTTATGTGGAGAGGAATAGTGAGTTGTTTGCTATATCGTCGGCCAACATGAAGATCCTGGCACCTAAAGCTAAGTGTCTTAATGAGGACGGACTGGAGGTGCTCCTTCACCTTGATCATGTCTCCATGATTTTCATGGACCCTGCACGCAGGGATCATCATGGCGCACGCACCTACGGCATCAGCGACTGCACACCCAATGTATTGGAAATCAAAGACGAACTGCTTCAGAAGGCTGATGTGGTGATGCTGAAGCTATCGCCCATGCTCGACTGGCATAAAGCTATCAGCGACCTGGGAGAACAGTATATCAAGGAAGTACACATTGTCTCTGTACAAAACGAGTGCAAGGAACTGCTTATCGTGATGCAACAGCAACCAGCGGAGCCCCCCACCGTGTATTGCGTCAACGACGACTCCGTATTCTCGTACCACCCATCGTCCATCAGTTCTAACCATATCTCTCATCATTCATCTCTCATCTACCTCTACGAGCCCAATGCCTCTATCATGAAGGCTGGCTGTTTTGCTGAGATAGAACAGGCATTCGAGGTTAGCCAGTTGGCGCCCAACAGTCACCTGTTTGCCTCAGACCAGGCCATCGCAGATTTCCCGGGAAGGAAATTCCGCATCAGCGCTGTTACCTCGATGAACAAACAAGAGTTGAAGCAAGCGCTGAAAGATATCCGTCAGGCCAATATCGCCGTACGTAATTTCCCCATGTCTGTTGCCGATCTCCGCAAACGCCTGAAGCTAAGTGAGGGTGGCAACGACTACATCTTCGCTACCACCCTCACAGAAGGAAAAAAGGTGCTGATCATCTGTCAGCACCTCTAAGAAAATATATTACTTGATTTCTTCCTGAATCTGCACCTCGCGGGTCTTGGTCTTCTGCACTTTCTTGGTGCTCTGCTTCTCAACCTCTACCTCAACCATCTCAGTGGTTGTGATGCGGAAGGTACCCTCACCAGTCACGATAACACAACGGTTCTTATCGTTCTCCTCGAAAGGCTGAACGGTGTCACCCTTTGAGTCGGTCTTCAGGCGCTTAGCATCCAATCCGTACTGCTCAACCAGTTTCTTAGCCACATCGTCAGCACGCTGCTTAGCGTATTTCTTATTCTGCTTAGCTGTACCTGTGCCCTTATCAGCATAACCCGTAACGGTAAACATTGCGTCGTCGCTGCACTTCATCAGTTCAGCCACCTTCTTGATAGCCTCATCAATACCGCTGGCAGCATTGGCGTCGCTCTCACGAATCTTGAAGAAGATAGCCTCGTTCATCTTCATGTGCTTGGTCTCTGTCTTAGTCTTTGGCTGCTTCTCCTTCACCTTGATGGTGATAGGCTCATCAACCTCGAAGGTGTCAATCACCTCGATAGTCTTGGTCACATAGCGTGGAGCTGCCTTCTTATGACCGAAACGGAAGTTCAGGCCCAGCATAGCAGTGAACATCCAATCGTCTTTATCATTGGTCTTCGAGTTAAAACGGTCGTCCAGTGAGTTGGCATTAACTTCCAGAGACACGCCAAAGGGTTTAGCCTGATTGGTCTCCAGACGCAAACCGGCACGCAGGTTGTGACCCAGACGATTCTTATCCCATGCCAAAGGCATTGTGTTAGCAGGCAAGTTCAAATCCTTCAACTCATCATTATCCCATGCGTAGTTCAAACCTACACCACCCAACAGAATCACATTCAGGGCGTGGTCAGAACCCTTGCCAAAAAGGTTGGTCAGGTTTACCAACAAGTCCAAATCTGGAGTCACATACTTCCATTTGTAGTACTGCCCAGTAGATGCCAGACCACTCTTCGACTGCCATGCGTTGACGTGCAGACGAGCACCGACAACGGGTGTGAAATAATGGCCAAACGACAGAGCTGCCGTAGGCGTGATCAGTTTGTCCATAGGAGCATTGGTGGAAGTCAGCTGTACACCACCCTGTGCTTCAATGAAGGAATACGAGGTCCACGTGTTGGTCTGAGCCTGTGCGGCACCAGCCATGAGCAGCGCTACAGCTGCAGTCAATAGGTTCTTGGTTTTCATTACACTATAGGTTTGTTGTTAAAATTAGAATTTCTGCGTGCAAAGATAATAAATAATCTTGAAATGGCAAGAAAAGTTGCTAAAAATCCTTTTTTTATGTTGATATATCACGAAAAATTGCTACCTTTGTGCATTATTTAACAAAAAACCGTAAAAATGTCATCTATAGAGATTAAGCGTGTGACCGACAAGCGCGGTCTAGACACCTTTATTCAGTTGCATTATGATCTGTATCGTGGAAATCAATTTGATGCACCCAACCTGTACAGAGATGAAGTGAATACGCTGAGCCGTGACAAGAACTCGGCCTTTGATTTCTGTGAGGCAGAATATTTTCTGGCTTATCGCGACGGAAAAGTTGTAGGTCGTGTGGCAGCTATCATCAATCACAGATACAACGAACAGTGGCAGCGCCCTTGCGTCCGCTTCGGCTGGCTGGACCTCATTGACGATGCAGAGGTGATGCGTGCCTTGCTGAATGCCGTAGAGGAATACGGTAAGCAAAAGGGCATGAAGGAAATCATCGGTCCGTTGGGCTTCACAGATATGGATCCAGAGGGTATGCTAACTTACGGTTTCGACCAGCTCGGCACCATGGCTACCCTGTATAATTATGAATACTATCCCCGTCTGATGGAGCAGATGGAGGGCTACGAGAAAGATAACGACTACGTTGAGTATAAGGTCTTTGTACCTGAGAGCGGCATGCCCGAAAAGATGAAACGCGTGGCAGAGCTGACCATGGAGCGCTACAACCTGCACGTCAGGAAGTTGACCAAACAGGACATCTTCGGTCCTGAGAAATATGGTCATCGTGTCTTCGAGGTTATCAACAAGACCTTCGGTCACCTTTACGGTTACTCTCAGATGTCGGAGAAACAGATAGACGAGTATGTGGATATGTACTTTAAGTTCATTGAACTGGATCTGATCTGCGTCATCGAGGACTGGAACACACCCAACCACGACTGTATCGGCGTGGGTATCACCATTCCCTCGCTGACCAAGGCTTTGCAGAAATGCCGCAACGGCCGTCTCTGGCCTTTTGGCTGGTGGCACATCATCCGTGCCCTGAAGTTCAAGAAGACCGACGTTGTAGACTGTCTGCTTATTGGTGTACTTCCAGAATATCGTGCCAAGGGTGCCAACGCCCTCCTGTTCTACGACCTCATCCCCATCTATCAGAAGTACGGCTTCAAATGGGGCGAGACACACGTGGAGATGGAAACCAATGGCAAGGTACAGAGCCAGTGGATGTACTTCGATCACGAACAGCATAAACGCCGCAGGTGTTATAAAAAACAACTATAATGGCAGAAGAAAACAACCTCACAACAGTGGTCGACGGTTCTACCGTTGATTATAATGATGATAATATCAGAACACTGAGCGGTACGGAGCATATCCGCCTGCGTCCTGGTATGTATATCGGTAGACTGGGCGATGGCTCATTGGCAGAAGACGGTATCTACGTGTTGCTGAAGGAAGTTATCGACAACTCTATCGACGAGTTCAAGATGAAGGCTGGCGACCGCATTGAGATTAATGTGGACGACAACCTCCGCGTCTCTGTGCGCGACTATGGCCGAGGCATCCCTCAAGGTAAGATGATTGAAGCCGTCAGCGTGCTGAACACGGGTGGTAAGTACGACTCGAAAGCCTTTAAGAAGTCTATCGGTCTGAATGGTGTCGGTGTGAAAGCCGTCAACGCGCTGAGCAGCCACTTCGAGGTACACTCCTATCGTGACGGACAGGTGCGCAAGGCTACCTTTGAAAAAGGTAAGCTGGTGACAGACACCACAGAACCCACCGACGACGAGAACGGTACATATATCTACTTCGAGCCCGATAACACGTTGTTTATCAACTACCAGTTCCACAATGATATTGTGGAGAACATGCTCCGCAACTATACCTACCTGAACACAGGACTGGCCATCATGTACAATGGCCGACGCATCCTTAGTCGTCGTGGACTGGAAGACCTGCTGAAAGACCGTATGAGCGCTGATGCCCTCTACCCTATCATTCACTTGCAGGGCGAGGATATCGAGATAGCGTTCACCCATGCCAACCAGTATGGCGAGGAGTATTACTCTTTCGTCAATGGTCAGCACACCACGCAGGGCGGTACACACCAGAGCGCCTTTAAGGAGCATATTGCCAAGACTATCAAGGAGTTCTTCCAGAAGAATTTTGAGTATGGCGACATCCGCACAGGTATCGTGGCAGCTATCGCCCTGAACGTAGAGGAACCGATGTTCGAGAGTCAGACGAAGATTAAGCTCGGTTCTCTCACCATGGCACCAATGCCAGCACAGGTCGATGCCGAACATCCTGCCCCACCAAGCATCAACAAATATGTGGGCGACTTTATCAAGACAGAGGTGGACAACTACCTGCACAAGAACCCCGATACAGCCGAGGTGATGATGCAGAAAATCCAGGAGAGCGAGAAAGAGCGCAAGGCGATGGCTGGCGTCACCAAACTGGCGCGTGAGCGTGCCAAGAAAGCCAACCTCCACAACCGTAAGTTGCGCGACTGTCGCATCCACTACAGCGATATCAAGAACGACCGCAAGGAGGAATCAAGCATCTTTATTACTGAGGGTGACTCTGCCAGTGGTTCTATCACCAAGAGTCGCGACGTGAACACCCAGGCCGTCTTCTCTCTGCGAGGAAAGCCCCTGAACACCTTTGGCCTGACGAAGAAGGTGGTCTATGAGAACGAGGAGTTCAATTTGCTCCAGGCAGCCCTCGATATTGAGGAGGGCATGGACACGCTGAGATATAATAAGGTGATTGTGGCTACCGATGCCGATGTGGACGGTATGCATATCCGCCTGCTGATTATCACCTTCTTCCTGCAGTTCTTCCCAGAACTGATTCGCGAGGGTCATGTCTATGTGCTGCAGACGCCGCTGTTCCGCGTGCGCAACCGTCGTACGAAGATTCGCAACAAGCAGGTGCTGGCTGCAGAAGATGCCAAAGGCAAGAAGGGCGACTTCATCGTACGCTACTGCTATAGTGAGGAAGAGCGCGTGAATGCCATCCGCGAGTTGGGTCCTGATCCAGAGATCACCCGATTCAAAGGTCTTGGTGAGATATCACCTGAGGAGTTTGCAGGCTTCATCGGTCCAGACATTCGCTTGGAACAGGTCACCCTGCACAAGACCGACCAGGTGCAGAAACTACTGGAGTACTACATGGGCAAGAATACCATGGAGCGCCAGAACTTCATCATCGACAACCTGGTTATCGAGGAAGACAGACCTGAGGAAGAGGAAGACCTCATGGACTAGAAACACAATAAACAGCAAGTGGCCTGTTTGGGAATTCCCAGACAGGCCACTTTGTTTTTTGAAATCCAATTACTTATTTATGATAGTTAGACTGGAAAGTCTTACGCCATACATCAGCACATTCGTTGGTGAGGAAATTGGTCTTCTGGATAGCTACGACAGCCTCAACAGTCAGCGTATCGTTGGCATGACTGTCAGCCACAGAGTCACAATAGCTGATAATCGTGTTGCTGCCATTTTCAGAATCTAGATACAGATTACCAAACATATCCTTGAAATGATCCTCGAAAACAGAGTGCTGGTCATAATACTTGGTAGAGATGGCACCAGAGGAAAGCGTGTCGGTCACCACGGTGTGCAGACCCACCAGCGTTTTCAGCGTGTTAAAAGTGGCCTCATAAACCTTTGTATCGAGCGAAGCCTGCTTTGTCTTCAGCGCCTTATAGGCCTCGTCGTGGTTGGTGACGATAGAATAAGTCACATAAGGTTTGGTAAGCGCCTGCCCCAGTTCGTAAGAACCGATAATCTCAGCCATCTCCGATTGTCCAGCCTCACTGTCAATACGATAGAGGTCGAACTTCATATAGATACTATTGGGCACCTTGTCCGCATACGCCTTCTTCACAGCCTCGCAGGCAGCTTTCATCAGGTCATCCTGCTTCTCTGAATAGTGCGTGTACACCGTGCCGTCGTACTTGATGGCCTGATTGAGCGCATCCAGCACGTCCTTCTCTTCCGTTGCGTTATAGAGGACCTGGTCAACGTATTGACTACTTCTCTTGTCCAACGCAACCTGATACCTGTAAGTGGTTGGCGTATCCTCATCGCCACAGGCGGTAAACACCGCCGTTGTCATGACGCAGCAAACGAGAGCTGCGAGTGTCATCAAAAATTTTCTCATTATCCTAAAATTTAATTATTTTACGCGCCATACATTCAGCACTATGCCATTGAAGCCCTGTGAGAACGAGGGAGCACAGAGAAACAGCGAGTTGTTCAGCCAGCCATACTTACTATCGGCAGGTGCCTCAAACTGAGGGGCACAGCGGAAATAGAACGAAGGCTTGCCGTCGGCATCCTTGGTGTTGGCAATGATACCACGATTACGCACATGGATATACACGCCGTCATCCGTCTTGATACAGTAGATAGCCTCCAGTTCGGTACGTCCGTCGGCATTAGCCAACTGATAGTCGGCACCGCCACTGATAATCGTACCCTTGATACCAGGGCCCTCAAACGTGCCACCTGTGATAGGAATCACCGTGCGACGCCCATGTTGCGTGTTGTTGATACCAAAGGTCTCACCCAGCGTCACTTTCAGTTGCAAGGCGAACTCCAACTGGGGTGTGTCTTTAGGAGCCTCAACCTGCGCATGGATACCCAGCGCGAAAACAGCCATCAGGGCAGTCAGCAAAAATTTCTTGGTCATCATAGTTAATGGTTTTTAATAGATATGATTAATGAATAATATTTCTTGGATGATGATTGAGCACCTCGTCACGCAGGGTCTGCATGGACATGTGGGTGTATATCTCCGTAGTGCCGATGCTCTCATGTCCCAGCAGGGCCTGAATGACACGCAGGTCGGCACCGCCTTCCAACAGCGCCGTGGCAAAGGAGTGGCGCAGGGTGTGGGGCGAGATGGTCTTCTTGATGCCAGCCTCCTCGGCCTGTGTCTTCAGCATGATGAGCACCATCACACGCGTCAGGTGTGCCCCTCGGCGGTTCAGGAAGACATAATCCTCCTCGCCAGGCTTTATCTTCAGCGAGTTGCGCCAAGGCAGATAGTTCTCTATCTCCCTCAGGGCCGTATTGGAGATTGGCACCAGACGCTCCTTGGAACCCTTGCCCAGGATACGCAGATAGCGCTCGTCGGCATAAAGTTGCGACCATTTCAGGTTCACCAGCTCCGACACACGCAGTCCGCAGGAGAAGAGCACCTCGATAATAGCCCTGTTTCTGTGGCCCTCAGGTTTTGACACATCGATAGAGTCTTTCAACTGGTCCACCTCCTGAGGCGTCAGAAACTCAGGCAGATGTTCGCCCAGCACAGGCGACTCCAGCAGTTCGGTGGGGTCGTTATCCATATAGCCATCCATCACCAGGAATCGATAGAACGAGCGTACCCCACTCAGTATGCGGCATTGTGAGCGCGGACCTATGCCCACATCGTGCAGTCCGGCAGCAAAAGTCTGCAGGTCCGACAGCTCCACATCCGTCACCCGTTTCCCCTCATGACCCAGGAAGACAAGCAACTTATCCAGGTCGAGGGCATACGCCTCCAACGTATTCGGCGACACGCTGCGCTGCAGGCGCAGGTAGCGCAGGTAGTCCTTCCTGATTTTACTTGTCTGTTCGTCCATTGGTTTCCTGTTAAGGCTGCAAATATACGTACTTTTTCTGAAATGAACGAATAAATTTGGCATTTCTCTTGTTTTGACCTATGTCAAAGTGTTGACAAGCGTCAAATAAAATGACTTTTTCTTTCGAAAATAGCACCAAAGAGATACAACGTATCAGAAAGTGCCGTACCTTTGCATCGTCAAAAGGATAACAGAGCTCCAAAGAGAGGAGCTGTAACAGTAAAGACAGGATAACATATTAAGTATTAAAAAGTTAGAGAAAGGAAAAAGATTATGACGTTGACATTTATTTCACTGGCCGTAGAGGCTGTAGCAGCCATCGAGGCAATGTACATCTGCAAGAATGCAAAGATGTTTTTAAAGTAAGAAAAAGAGAAAGTGTAGAATCATAAAAAATGAAATCCGCAAGCTCAGCAGGGCCTGCGGACTACTTTTTTTTAGAAGTGGAACCGGCCGGATAGCATGAGACCCAGTTGCTGATAGCCATAGGACTCATCCTTAGGTAGTCGGGCACCACTTGGGTTACCAAAGATAGAGGTAATCCCCAATAGGTCCAAACCTATACCTGCATTCTTTGACACCATATACTCCAGACCCAAAGCTGATTTTAAGCCAATTCCTATCTGTGTATAATCATTGTCCTGAAAGTAGGCAACACCCGTACTTACAACAATATCCATACGTAACCTATCCGTAATATGACCACCAAACACGGCACTTGGTCCAAGATATAAAAGTGTCAGATCATATTTTTCATAGCTACTATATTTATACGAAGGGATGTCTGCTTCAGTTATACTTCCATATAAATCAAATCCAAATCCATACGCTTTTCCTTCCGTACTCGTTACAGACAGGGAAACGGCATTACCTCGAATATACGATAAATAGTTACTACCTTCATAATATATTTTCGAAGTATTCCACTCAGGTCCGATACCTACTTTTATCATATCGCCGCGAGACTTTTTCTCTGACTTATTATTATCCGTTTTATCATCTGATTCATTTAACAAACCAAAATAAGCCTCAGGATCAGCATTGTAGATGGAGTCACGCCTCAGATAGACGGTCTTTAGCTTTTCCTCCTCTGCGACCCTTGTCGTTTCCTGTTGTTGGGCTATTTCCTGCTGTTCTTTTTCGTCCATCTGCTTTACATCTGTGGGCTTCTTGGATAGAGGCATATGCTGTAATTGGCTTACACGATAGGCCGAGAGCGTCAGGGAGTCGATAATCTTTTCGTTTGTATAGGCTATCGTACCCTTCAGACGGTTCTCCTTGAGTTCACGATTATCAACCACCAATACATTTCCACCCTTACGTGCAGTCTCTTTTACAGCAAGGTCGATGGCTCTAGTATATTGTTTTCTTAATGAGGTATTCTTTCCGTCAACTGTCACCTGACCTATGGCTTTGGCTGTTTCTGGCACATTGTCCTTAGGGCCATAAATCATGACCTTGTTCGTTGGTTGTGCCTGAAAGTCATTCGTCAGCATCTCAGATGTTACCCTAGGAGCACAGCTTACCATCGTGGTAACTACTATTGTAAAAAGAAGGTATTTTTTCATTGGTTGATATGTTTGAGCTTAATGTTGTTTCTTTAAGTATTGAGAGAATAGTCCTGCCTTTTCCAAAATAGGGATTACATGCTTAGCCAAAAGACGTTTCTCCGGGTCTTTTTCAGCATAGAATTCATCATACAGATCGTAATGATGGGCATCAGTTATCATTTGTTCTACCAGTCTGTCATCTATCAGACGAATACTAATCTCTCCATTGCTGTTAGCACCAAAGGAAATCACATAACATACTTGTTGGTCCATCTGTTCACTGGCTGTTATCATACTTCCTATAACACCAAACAAGAACTGTGACCTCATAACATCGCTGGTAGCTTCACTCCCTATTATTTTATTGACAAAAAGCAGACTACGCTGACCTATGCGCATCGCTTTCGTATATCCGTTGCCAAAACAGGTGTTTTCATATCTTAAATTACGACAGTTAACATATAGCGTATCGCCTCTCATCACAGCGAAGGCTTTTTTCTTCAGAATCTTGTTGGTAGCCTTATCTCCTGTCGTCAGTTTATAATCATTGCCGCCCCACCACAGTTGTCGTGTTTTACTATGACTGTCGCTGTAGATTGTGTCAAGTTCTTGCCAACGGTCTGCAAGGAAATCCTCATAAGTGTTACAGTATTTACATTGCGCATTAGCACCAATAGCGATGATGGCTAAAAGGAAAGTGATTAATTTTTTCTTCATTATTATGTGTATTTTTATTCAAGCGCACAAAGGTACAAAGATTATTTGAAAGGGCATAGGAATAATTGAAAAAAAATTCACTTTATCATTGGCTGTTTACAAGAAAAGAAGTACCTTTGCACGCAACTAGATTGTTTTTACTGATAATATCAAAAAAAGATGAAACTAAAGTATCTATTGGCAACTGTGGTGATGATTTGTACCACACTTGCATCATGTTCGGACTCTGACGAGAGTAATGAATCTAAAAAGGTCGATATCACGGCCACAGAAGTAACAAACCTTACCCCTGATTTTATTGGAACAATTAGCGGCATTGAGCAGGGAGAGAAGTTCAACCCTGGCGACTCCATCACCCTGACGCTGACACCTGGAGAAATCCTTATGGGAGAATTTGCCGACTATCACATGGAGCATATCCACGTGCATGTGGGCGACAAGGTGTATATGCCCGAGTTTCCTGCTGGCGCTGAAGGAAATGTGCAGCAAGTTACGCTGAAAGTGCCCGTCCCCAGCAAACCTTTCGCTGTGGTGGTAGCTTACGCCGTACAGCAGAAACTGGCAGCCGATGGTCATACACTCTTACTTGAGAATCAGGAAGAGGGCATCGAACTGTTTGGCGTCAGCGCAGAAAAGAAATACCAATACTTCGACTGCTACCTTCGCACGCCAGAGGCCTACACCATCGACAAGGTGGAATATAAAATGGGCGATAGCGACTGGCAGGACCTGAGCGCCACAGAAGGATGCTATTTTGAGCGCTCTACAGTCAACAATGTCTATAAAGTGACTGTGCGTCCCAACTATCAGGACGTAACAGCCGACGTGACGCTACGCATCAACGGCACCCAACATAAGCGCTGCAAGATTACATGGAAGAACACGGAGTTTATCAACACCGAGGTGCCTGAGGGCTACGAGCCCAACATTCTTCCTGAAAGTGCGATTGGCGGCGATAAGGTGGTAGCATCTTTCTATACCAAGGATGATTACTATCTGGCAGGCGCCACGGCCAACATCGATGGCGTTGTTCCTGAATGTAAGAGTCGTGCCTACGTAGTATTCACCATGCCTGAGCAGGACGTGGAGATAACACTCGACTTCAAGGAGAAAATCGCTGTAGAAACAGAACAGGGTGCACATATCAAGAATGCCCAGGTTTATACTGACAAGGATATCTATTATGGTGTTCCTACGGAGAAAGCCATTCCTGGTGAATATGTCTATCTGTTTGCCAATGCTGACAACGGCTTCAAGCCTTCGGTTGCCATCAACAACAAGGGTGAGAGAGCTCCTTTCGTGATTTATGGTGAGGGACTGGATCGTTACGGCTATTATGCTCAGGTTCATGTGCCTGAAGATGCCAGCAAGCTGACCATTAAGGCTGAAGCAGTAGCAGCCCACCGCGCAGACGGCGCCAACATCGTTTTCGAGGGAGGACACTACTACGCTGCTGGCGAAACCGTACACTTCAGCGTGGCTGTGCCATCAGGAAAGAAAATCAAGTCAGTAAGTGCAGCTGATTCCAAGGGCAGCAACGTCCCTGTCACGATGGACGGTGCTTACGGCAGTTTCACGATGCCCGATGCCAACGTGACGGTTTCTGTCACCTTTGAAGATGTGAATAGTGGCGCCAACGTCACCATCAAGGCTTTCTATGATGACGAGGAGTATCGCGTAACCTCACAGAGTCAGGCTTATTATGGTGCCATCGACAGCCAGGGTATTCAGGTGGCTACAGGAACTACGCTCTATATCAGCGTATCAGATGATTATGGCGAAGCTTTCTGGGTAGGCGTGAAAATAGGCGACAGCATTCAGTACTTCGAAGCTCAGGAAGATGAAGACAGTGGTGAATACACTTTCGGACGCAGTTTCGAGTTCAATGCCAACGCCGTGATCAAGGTTGGCCCCACAAAGAATGCGGTGACATTCTGAAAAATACAAGTGACCTGTTTAGGAGTTCTAAACAGGCCACTTATTTCAAATAAATCGACATACTAACGCCCTAACGCCCTAACGCCCTAACACACTCACATTTGAATTCTTGGAATATAACATTGGAATGCTATCACTTTATATATTTATATTATATATTATATATATTATAATATATATAATATATAATATAAATTTAATATCCACCTAACAACTACACACCGCTAATGTGAGGGCGTTAGGGTGTTAGTGTGTTAGGGGTAGCCACTCAGACTGCAATAAACTACTGAAAATATTTTGCATTTTCCTAAAAATAGTCGGGGGAAACTATTGTTTTGCGTTGATATTCTTCGTACCTTTGCATTGTCAAAAATGAGCAACACGCCGTATCGCTGACAGCAAAACGCCGGCTCGCTGCAAGAGAAACGCCGTTTCGCTCTGAGACATGAAACATTAAACATTAAACATTAAACAATAACCATTAAAAATTAAACATTAAAATCACTATGGGAACAATTGAAATTAAGAAAGTAGAACGCAAGGTGACTGTGGGCAAGAAGGGCGAGCAGCGCCAGCAGGTGAAGAAGACCTACGGTAAGATTATCTATCGCGGCACGCTGCGACTCACCGACATGGCCGAGCACATCATGAAGCACGGCAGTATCTATACCGAGGACGTGGTCATCGGCGTGATCACCAAGCTGAAGAGCTGCATGCAGGAGATGCTGGCCGACGGCTACAAGGTGAAGCTCGACGGCATCGGAACCCTCTACCCTGTCCTCACCTCCAAGGGCGTCAGCGACGCGAAGGACTTCAGCGCCTCTGAGAATGTCACCCGCCTGGGCATCGCCTTCCTGGCCGACCAGAGCAAGAAGTCTGCCTACAAGGCTTCCGCCATGCGACAGGGCGCTACGCTGAGCACTCAGTTGTACAGCGAGTTGACGGGCGAAGAGACGGAGAACGGAAACACGGAGTCAGGGAATAACGGAGGCACGGAGAACGGCGGCGGCAGTTCTAGCTCCGAATCTGGCAACGGCGGCGGTCCAGTCAATCCTTAAGCCTCGCGCAGAGGTGATAATCTCACACAGAAATCACGGAAATCACAGAAATGAGAATCGCCAGCGATTCTTTATCCGCTGAATCCGATTAATCCGTGGTCGAAAGATTTCCGTGATTTCTATTTGCTTTGCAAATACTGGAGGCGCAGCCAATTTCTGTGATATCTGTGGTTTCTGTGTGAACTTAAATAATCTATCGGTGTGAAATTAAAACATTATTACCATGAAGAACAAGACATTTTGGAAATTCGCAATCCAAACAGCCATTAGTGTGCTGTCGGCCATTGCCACTGCACTCGGAGTCACCTCGTGCATGGCGTAGACGCTCGAGCTCTGCTCGCTACTGAAAGGACGCAAGAAGGGACGCAAGAAGGTAAAAAATGTAGAAACAGGGGTTGGCAAGAATCTGTCAACCCCTGTATCTTTATGTATCTCCTTTACCGTATCACCTTCCGTCCATCCTTCACGTAGATGCCATGATTAGTGTAGGATGACGAGCATTCTCAACACCCCTTAACCCCTCTGCACATCGGCTTTTCACGCAATTCCGGGTGAGGGTGTAAGGTCTAAATTCTAAACTATCGTTAAATATTGCACGAAGAGAATAAGAATTGAAAAAAATATACTATCTTTGCCCTGTAAATTTGTTTAACTAAAGAAATATGATTGTACAGAGTATCATAGCAGTGATTCTGGTTGTAATAGGCGTCATCATACTTGCAGGAAAAGGCGATATGCTTATTGCAGGGTATAATACGGCATCAGAAGAAGAAAAGGAGAAGGTAAACATCAAGAGACTGAGGCTCTTGATAGGCGGTCTTTCAGTTATCATAGCTCCTTTGTGTTTCATCCCCAACGATGAAAACGATGTATCTTTAGAGCTGACTATTACAGGCATCATCGTTGTACTGACCATCATCGTTTTGGTGCTGGCCAATACATGGGCAAAGAAGAAATAGAAGAGATTCGCTGAAAGTATTGGAGGCTTCACTGAAGTTATTTCGTTGATATGATGTAACCTGATATCTTTGCATCATAAAATAACGAAAAGATAAAACCCCAATTTGCATCACAAAGAAGGGTAAAGGAATTCCTTTTAGGTGGACAGCAAGAACTAACACATTAATATCTTGCATTATCGCACAGGGCTCAAATTTGGGTCCTGTGTTTTTTTTATTAAAGATATGGCATCGGTGCTTGGGGGACTTTCCATTGCCTCAACAGAATTTTTCCATAGACCACTGGTACAACTTTCAAAATATTATCGTATCTTTGCAACCGAGGACTCATGATAACCTATAACAATATAAACTCTGTCGTTGTACATATTCATAGAAGAACTGATAACTAAAAAAGAAAGATATGAAGAAGATCGCATTTGCCTTAATCGTTGTCTTATTGTTTGGAATAAAAACAATAAAGGCACAAGAACAGGAATTAAGTGCCTCAGAACCTATTAGCAGTGGTTGTCTGTCACATAGCCGAGGAGCTGAAATTGCCACTTCGCCAACAATTAAACTGACGAAGGAGGAAAACATTTTGTCAGTAGAACTGCTTAACTATACAAGCAACTGCGGTACAACAGGTTTCGAGGTGGAAAACAAGATAATTGATGGCAACAACGAAAACCCCACCGTAGCCATCAACGTAACACCTGTTATCCCTGCTTATATGGACTGTACCTGCCCTTTCAACATATCCTATACGGTGCGCGATCTGGAGAAAAACAATTTCTATTTAACGTGCTGGTGGTATGAAGGACAAGTAGAACTGACCGAAGGTGAGCCATTAGTCTTGGAATATCAGACAAAAGATGTTGTCATAGATGGTTTGAAGTTTAGATTATTGAAGGTTTCACATCAAGCCAAACTGATAACATGGGATAATAATGTGACAACACTTCAAATACCGTCTGAAGTAGAATACGAAGGCGAGAAATATACAGTTACCAGTGTTAACCAGAGTGTATTTTCTAAGAATTCAAGCATCACCAAAATTATTATACCGAAAACCGTCAAGAACACTGATTTTGGCAGTAATGAGGGATTTAAATACAATCCATTTGTAGATTGCATTTCAGTGGAATCAATAGAGGTTGAGGAAGGGAATCCTGCGATTTGTTCTGTTGACGGTGTGCTTTTCAATAAGGACACGACAACTCTTATAGGTTATCCTGCGGGGGCTACTCGAGAGTTGTACACCGTGCCTGCCAGCGTGAAGACTGCGGGAGATGGGGCTTTTTTTAATAGCAAGTACCTGAAAAAAATAGTATTGCCCGACAACATCGAAACACTAGGCTATAGTTTATTTGCAAGTAGCAAAAGCTTAGAAGAAGTCACTCTTCCGTCAAGCATCAAAGAATTATCCATTTACCTTTTTAAGGATTGTACAAAACTGAAATCTGTCGTCATTCCAGAGGGAGTAACCACCATTGGCTATTCTGCTTTCGAAGGATGCACCAGTTTGGAGTCCATCTCATTGCCAGAAAGCATCAATTTCATCGATTTTTTTGCTTTTGGATCTCTTTCCAACCTTAAAAATGTATACTGCCAGGCAAAGATAGTACCCAATACAAGCCAAAATGTTTTTGGCAACGTTAACCTTTCTAAGGTAACCCTCCATGTTCCAGCAGCATCCATCAACGCATATCAAGCTACAGAGCCTTGGAACCAGTTTATAGAGATTGTAGCTCTACTGGATCAGGCAACTTCTGGTGATTCGGCTATTATCGATGGCATTAATTACCACTTATTGCCTTCTGTCAATGAAGCTGAGGTGATAAAATCTCCAAACTCATATACAGGTAACATAGAAATACCAGAGAAAGTGGTATATAATGGAACAGAATACCGTGTGACAGGTATCGAAAAAAGTGCTTTCTCTGCGTGCAAATACCTCACTTCAGTCACCATTCCTAATTCTGTTACAATAATTAAAGAGACAACTTTTGCAAATTGTTTTGGTCTTACCTCTGTTAATATCCCCAACTCTGTGACGAGCATCGGGAAACATGCGTTCTATGGTTGTAACAGCCTAACCTCTGTATCTATCCCCAATAGCGTAACGGAAATCCTTAATAGTGCTTTTAGAGATTGCAGTAGTCTGACATCCGTTACTATTCCGAACAGCGTGGCTGAAATCGAAGAGGAGGCTTTTGCTGGTTGCAGTGGTTTGAAATCCATTGTTGTTGAGACAGAAAATGCTGATTATGATTCTCGTGAGGAATGTAATGCCATTATCAAGACAAGTGAGAATAAATTGATAGCTGGATGTATGAATACTACCATTCCCAACAGCGTGACAACTATCAGCCAAAGCGCTTTCTTTAAATGTGCAAAACTAACCAGCATTACCATTCCCAACGGCATGACTAAAATTGGTAGCTATGCTTTCCAGGAATGCAGTGGGCTAACCTCTGTCACCATCCCCAGTAGTGTTACTGAAATTGGTGACGATGCATTCTACGGCTGTAATAATCTGCGCTCTCTCACAATCCACGACGGTGTAGTCATCATCGGGAATGAGGCTTTTGCTGGTTGCCAAAGTCTTACTTCTGTCATCATCCCCAACAGCGTGACCATCATTGGAGAGAAGGTTTTCAATGCTTGTGGACGTCTGACTACGATCGACATCTCTAACAACGTGACATCCATAGGTTCTTTTTCTTTCGCAGACTGTAAAAGACTGACCTCTGTCACCATCCCCAATAGTGTGAAGGAAATTGGCGATTATGCTTTCAATGGCTGTAGTAATGTTACCTCTGTTACCATCGGTAACAAAGTGGATTCTATCGGCTATAGGACATTTGGTGGATGCAAGAAGTTATTGGATGTCTATTGCAATTCCAAGAGAGTGCCAGAAGCAAAGACCACTTTCGATAACACTAACATCGAAAACATCACCCTCCATGTTCCAGCAGCATCCATCAACGCATATCAAGCTACAGAGCCTTGGAAGAACTTTAAAGAAATCGTGGCTCTGCCGAATCAGAACGACTACCTCCCGTTTGTAGAAGACGGTAAAGAATGGACAATGGCTTCTTTGGGAACTGTTGGTCCTGAGTACCAACACACTTTCTGTTATCAACAGATTAAACTTGGCTCTGCGATAGAGGTAGATGGCATAACATTCAAGCAAATAGTCAAATCGAGCTGGCAATATGACCAAGATGGCCCAACCAATTGGAAAGAAACCACTGAGTATGTGGGTGAGGCAGACGGAAAGGTGTATATCTATAACCAACAGACGAAGAATACCGTTCAAGTCATGGATTTCACATTAAAGGTTGGTGACACCTACCGTCAAACGCTTACTGGTGACCCGAATGACGGCTACTGGGACTTTGTCGTAACGGCCGTGAAAGACACCGTAATAGCTACCTCTGTTGATAAGACGCCACGCAGATGCCTGTATCTAAGTTGGTCTGATTCAAAGGAAACTGACGATGTGTGGATTGAAGGTATTGGCTCACTCTATGGAGGTGTACAAGGAGCCTACGGGCGGATGATGCCTGGTGCCATATCGATGTTACGCATCTGTAAGGCAGACGAGCAAACGCTGTATGAGGCTTACCATCCTTTCTTGAAAGAAGGAAAGACGTGGAACTATCAAGAGTATTATCACAACTTATTGGATGATGAGCAATGGTCGAAGGATGTCTCGTATGTCATCAACGGCACCACAGAAATAGACGGCAAGGCATATTATAAAATGTATCGCATAAGCGAAGAGGGCAGTGAATACTATTGCGCTCTTCGTGAGGAGGACAGAAAGGTGTGGCAGTATACCAGTGATGGCGACCAGTTGCTCTATGATTTCGGTATGTCTATCGGTGACAGCTATACGCCTTCAGACGAACCTATTCGCTATCAGCTTACTGACATCAAACCCATGCGGTTCCAATATTATCAACTTCTCAATGTGTTACATTATGACGTATCAGAGCAATATGACCCTACAGAGCCTTACGAGTACATTGGTCCTGAACAAATTGTCGAGGGCGTGGGTTGTAGAAAAGGCTGGAACTTCATGGAACTATATGCCCTAGTGCCTTATAACGGTATTCTTCATGGAGAAAACTTCTTATCCTGCTATGAAGACGGAAAGTGTATCTTCACAGCTGATGATTTCAACTTATACGAAATGCAGACAAAAGAGATAGAAGTTATAAACGATAACAAGGCAGAAAACAAGAAAGGAATCTACAACCTTCAGGGTCAGCGAATCCGTCACTTGCAGAAGGGATTGAACATCGTTAACGGAAGAAAGGTTCATGTAAAGTAATAGAAGAGCGACACGTCGTTTCACAATCAGCGAAACGACGTGTTGCTATCAGCGAGATGCCATCCTAAGTATTATTTCCATAATCCATAGGTTACTTTCTGCTCGTCCCACTTGTCCTTGGGCTGGGCAGGACGTTCTGGGTTGGGATAGCCTATGCGTATGGCACACATGGGAATCAGGCGACCAGGCAGATTCAGTCTCTGCTGTACATCCTGAACGCGCTTCTCAAGCGGATAAATGGTAGTCCACACAGCACCCAGGTCGAGTGCATGGGCAGCCAGCAGCAGGTTCTCAGTAGAGGCCGAGAGATCCTGTACCCAGATATCACGTACTTCACCTTGCTGCATACGGGTGGTGTCAGCGCAGACCACGATAACCAGAGGCGTCTTCTTCATACGCTCGGCATGATGGCCCTCACCGGCATACTGGGCAATACTCTCGGGCGTATTGAGGACAACAAAATGCCAGGGCTGACGGTTTTTATCCGTGGGGGCCGCCATAGCAGCACGTAGCATCAAGTCTATTTTCTCCTGCTCCACAGGTTTCTCAATAAACCCACGCACGCTGGCACGTGTCATAATATTATTGATAACGGCCTGTGCCTCTGTGCTCAGTTGAGCATGGCTGGCGATGCTTGTCAGCATAAAAGCCAGCGTCATTATAATCTTATTCATATTCATTTCACTGCAAATAGTTTACCAGCATAGCTGATGGTTCCACACTCAATCTCAATACCGCGCTTAGCAATACCCGTCTTGGGGTCGATGCTATAGACAGCAGGCTTCTGACCGTCATTGGTCTGCACAGCGATATAAGTCAGACCGTTCTCTGTGTAAGGACGCTTACTGTAAGAAGTGATTACGTCGGTAGAAGGCAGACCCTGAATCGTCTTAAACTCCTTGGTAGAGCCCTGATAGATGCCCAACACATTGGCACCAGTACCCATGGTGTTGATACCGGCTCCATAGAACTGGCAGAGGAAATAATCCTCAGACATGCTCCAGCAGCGGAACAGGGGCATACCAGCCTTTGACTCGAGATCCACAGCACCATAGGTCTCGTCAAACTCGGTGGCACCAGCCTTGATACGCATCACCTTCGACGTGTGGGTTGACTTCAGGCGGGCATCCGTCTGAAGACGGGCATAACTAGGTGAGAACACATAGATATCGCCATTCTCTGCGGCCCAGATGGTTTGGTAGAACTGTGAGCGCATACGACCGCTGGCATAGCTCATCTTGTTGGTACGGATGATGGTTGGATTCTCCATCTTCTCATTGTCATAGATCACCACGAAACTAGAGTCAGGATACTGGGTAGTGCTCAGCGTGCGTGCACCGCTCTCAGCCACAGCCAGCAGGTCCTCATTGCCAGCCTTGATGTACTTTCCGTTCTCCACCTCACTGCCATAAGCACTCAGACCCAGAGGTACCACAGCAGAATACAGTTTGCCATTGGCCTCAACCATACCCGACAGGGTGACATACTCGCCTGTGCCCAGGAAGTTCTCTGACATAATCATGTCACGGTTGCGGGTGGTGCCCTTCTCTGCATCAAGATAGGTCACTGAGATACCGTAGGCAGCATTACCCTTCGCATCCACCTTACTGCTGGCAGCAGCGGCAGCCGTCATGACATAGTCGCCATAGACACCATAGGTGGTGAATCGCTGGATGTCAAAGGTATAGTCGGTCTGCTCAATCTCGCCCTTGCTGTTCAGGAAATAAGCTGATGTTCCACCAGCATTTCCCTGGTTGTACTGCAAGCGGAACAGGTACTTGTTCTTATAGGTAAACCACTCCGTGGCGGTGAAGGTCTCAAAACCATTGTTCAGCACACTACTCTCACCCTCGTCGAGCGAACCAACAGTAGCGATATAGTTGGCATTGCCCTCGCTATTGGTTGCACTGAAGATGAAGGCCGAGCTGACGCTGCCATTCTCATCATTGTTTACTGTGTCGTCGTCACTGCTACAAGCTGTCAGAGTGGCAGCCATAGCCACCGCAGCCAGTACAGACTTTGAGAAAATCATGTTGTAGTTCATTTGTACTTAACGCTTAATTTTATTATTAATTTCAATTCGAATAATTCATTAAATTCGTGGTCGGAATAAAAAGCTTGTTACCCTCCAATGTTGATACGCACCTTGCCATAGAAAGCACGTCCGGCCTTCTGCAGATTGAAGTTGTCATAGAGTTTGGCATCCGTCAGGTTGTGGCACTCCAAGGAGAAATTGTACTTACCATGCTTCATGGCATAGGTCAGCGTCAGGTTGTGGGCCGTCTGCGTGGGCACTGTCATCTTATTCGATGCGCTGCCATAGACCTCCGAGAACAACGGGAAACTGTGTGTATAGAAAAGGTCGTAGGTGCAACTCAGCAGGTTGCCCTTGCCACCCAGGTCGTGCCAGCGCAGCGTCATGTCAGCATTAGCAAACTGGTAAGGCAGGTTGGGCATGCGTGCCCCATAGGTCAGGTTGGCCTGTTTTGAGCCCGTCTCCTGTGTCTTCTCATCATCGCGCACATCCATCTGCGTCCAGTTGCCTCCAACGCTCAACCAGTGCTGATAGTCATAGCGCAGTCCCACGTTGTAACCCTTGGTTTCCACACGTCCATGGTTCGAGTAAGCACCATAGTAGGTGCCGCTCACATTCTCTGTGGTGCGCTTGATATAGTCCTTGGTCAGGCGATAGATAAGACCACCCTCCAGATAGAGAGCATGCTGGCGGTCGAAGGTGTGGCTATAGTTCATGTTCAGATTATAGTTGTGACTGCGCTCGGGCTTCAACTCGAACTTACCGCGCTCCAGGTCGTTATCGCCAAACAATTCATCGGTTGTTGGCAGACGGCAGGCACGCTCATAACTCAGTTTCAGTTGCCAACCACGTAATATATAGTAGGCAGCAGCCGCACCATAGCCCAGTGTGCTCACGTCGTTGTGGGTCTTCACATAACTTGTGTTGTCATTGCCACTCAGTGCCAGCGGCCCCGAGTTACGCTGGTCGTAGTTTTTCACAAAAACAGTAGCGTTCCAGCGGTCGGTGGGTGCCAACTGATACGACAGTCCCGTGATGCGCTTCACCGTCACCTTATTAATACTATTGGAGAGGTCCACGGTGGCGGTATTGGTCTTGCGGTCCACTGACTGCATCAGGTGGTTCAGCGTGATGGTATGACCTGCTACAGGACGATAGACGGCACGAAAGGTAGCGTTCCAGTTGTCATTATAGGCCTTGGTATCCTGATAAGACACCTCACCCTTACGTCCGTTCTTATAGCGGCGATCGCCCAACCAGTTATACTCGTAGGTAGCAGTATCGATATTATTTGTCATGTTGCGGTTATAGTTCAACGTAGCCGCCACATCCAGCCCCTTCAGCAAGTCACGCTTGCGATACTCCAGGGCAGGCATCACCGACCATCCCTTGCGATGGCGCTCACCGAAGGCCACCGTCTGACGGGTGTCGGTCTGTATCTCCTTGTACGACTGTGATAGTGTGGCCGACAGCATCAGGCGGTCGGCCCACGACTTGTTCAGCACGCCCAACTTAACCACCAGAGCCTCGTTGTGATAGGCATCGTGCAGACGCTCTACGCGCTCTGTTTTCTTAGCATTCTGCTGACTGCCGCCGCCCTCCAGGAAATGCTTCACACCGGTAGCGTCAATCTGATAGTTGTTATCAGAATAGTTCTGGAAGAAATTGATCTCATAAGTCAGTCCGTTTTTGAAATATTGTCCGAAATCAACGTTAGACTTATGGGTATTGAAAGAGCCATAGCTATAGGATGCATCAAGATACCAACGGCGGGCAGTTTTCTTCGTAACCACATTGATTACACCGCCAATGGCATCTGTACCAAACTCCACTGGTACCACTCCACGATAGACCTCGATATGGTCGGCATAAGTAACGGGGATATTGTTAAGGCCAAATGACTGGCCGACGCCTTCCTGAGGCACACCGTCGATAAACACTTTGACATGCTTGCCTGAAAAACCATCCAGCATCAACTGCATGTCGGAACCCACGCCACCCGTCTCGCGCAGTTTAACGCCTGGTACCTGACGTAAGGCGTCACTCAGGTTCTGTGTGGTGTTCTGGAGTGATTTGGTATCAACCCCGACGGCATTGAAAGCCGACTCGTTGATACGCTTCACGCTACTTGATACCACAGTAACCTCTTTGAGTTGAATGGGAGTTGATGTGTCTAGTTTGCTGTTGGTCTTTTTACTGCCGTTATCATCATTGTCGGCAAATATGTTCTGGCATGTTGCAAGCAGCAAACATGCGAAGAATAGTTTTTGTGTCATCCTAATACCTATTGTCGTTGTTCAGTTTTGCGGGTGCAAAGGTACGGGTTTTTCATTATACCCACAATACACAAAAATTATTAAAAATAAAGCAGAGCTTCCCAGAAAAAGGAAACTCTGCTCATTGTTTTTAAGTATCTCAGCTTTCGCAAGCTTCACTTGCCTTGAAAAAAAGGCTTACACTCTTACGGATTCACACGGGTCATACTGAACTGGGCAGTAAAAGTGGAGCCATCCTCTTTCTGACGTAGAGCAGTCCATTTCATCACACCGTTCTCTATAGATGCAATCTCCCAACTCTCACGTTTCTCGGTATCGTCGCCCACATTCTTCCAACGTGAGCAAAGCAACACACCATCCACGAAATATTCAGCCATCGTGTTCACATCGGCTACCCACTCACCATGGCTATTCTGTCGGTAATAGACAAAGGTGCCATCGGCCTTGTATTCCCAGCGGTGCAACTCGTTATCACTATAGGTATCCTGATCGCTGGTGAGACGACCTTCCCAAGTACCAATAATGTCATTGCTGTAGTCATGCGTCACGCGTACTTTCCGCTCTCTCAAGTCTTTCGTCAGCCTGTATGACTGGTCGTTGATAAATGTCTCACTCATGGCGTAAACCTGCATCTCATCGTCAGTAACGGAAAGGATATTAAACTGCTGAGAAAACTTGATGTCTTCATTTGGCAGTTTCACCAACTGTACCAAAGTGGTACCATTGGCATTGTAACGACCTTCACAGTGGTTTACCCATACATTCAGGTCACTGATAGCACTAATGGAAAGACTATAATAGAATTTCGTCGCAGATTCATAAGTCAGTACCTGCTTGGAATTTGTCACCACAGGCTTACCATTGACTTCGGCCATCATCCATTTTCCCTTAATCTTCTCTGTAAGGTTATCAATAAGAGGACATTTCTTTTCAAGTTCTGCCAACAATGCTGCATCTGCCTTTGTAAGGGCATGATAGGTTAAAATGGTTTCCTCTTCACTATCATCATTTTTCTCCAATGTCAGCGTGTTGCCACTCACCTTCCACCAGTACAGTTCTCTCTGAAAATAGTCGTTGGAGTTGTAAATCTCCAGCATCGGTCCATCTTCATCCGAGTTATCCTCGCCATAAAACTGGCTATAATCGGTGCGAATACACTGGTCACCAGTCACAGTATAACGTGTGGTCTTCAGACCGCTGTCCTCTGTAAAATCAAGCATGGTATAAGTGGATTTGCCATTCTCTTCCTGAACCATAAACCACTTGCCACAGTAGTCGTTGCCCTCCAAAGAGAGATCATACATGGAAAGAAGAGCCTTTTCTGCCTTAGAAGGACGATGGAAGGTCATCGACATCTCTACATCATTGGAAGAATCGGTAAATATCATCTGGTCACCTACGAAACCGAATTTTGCTTCACCCTCAAACAACTCACACTGGATGGTATGAGCTGCTTCGTTCACGGTATAAATGCCATGACGGCACGAACGCTCCCAACAGTTGAGAGGTTCTGTGGTATTACCATCGTAATTTTTTTGAAAAAGCACGCCATCTTCATTGAAGGAGAGCAGCACGTACACAACATCATTCTCGTCATCAAGCTCGGTATCACGATTAACCGTAGCCAACCACTCACCAATCAATTTCTTTTGGTAGTCTTGGGATACAGAATCATCATCGTCAGAGCACGAGGTCATTATACTTCCTGTAAAGACACAGGACATGATAACGATAAAAACTGCTACTGAGTGAGCACAAAAGTGACCTAAACGGTGTGTCGAACGGGAAATGGCTCGAGCACAAATCAATAATCGGTTAGTATTTTCCATTTTTATTTTATGTTAATAGACGATGCAAATATACGAATTTATTTTTAATACCACCTAATTATTTCAAATAAAAAAGCCTTATCGCAGTAAACAACATATTACAACACATTGAAGCGTAGAAGAAAAACAGATATATCAATAGCAAAGAAATAATTTGTGGTTTTATAAATAAATTCGTATCTTTGCAGCGAATAAACCAAGAGAAGATGAAAATACAGATTATCAATGGGCCCAACCTGAACCTGCTGGGGGTGCGCGAGCCAGGCATCTATGGCAGTGAGTCGTTCGAAGTTTTCCTGCCTAAACTGCAGGAGAGATACCCCGATATTGAGATAGATTACTATCAGAGCAATGTGGAGGGCGAACTGATCAACAAGATGCAGGAGGTGGGCTTCAGCTGCGACGGCATCGTGCTGAATGCAGGGGCTTATACGCATACCAGCATAGCGCTGCACGACTGCATCCGCTCGCTGAGATGTCCTGTGATAGAGGTGCATATCTCTAACGTACACCAGCGCGAGGAGTTCCGCCACAAGTCCATGATTTCTGCTGCCTGCAAGGGTGTGATTTGTGGATTTGGACTGGATAGCTATCGCCTGGCTATAGAGGCGATAAAGGAAAAGTGAAGAGTGAAAAGTGAATAATTCATTGCTCGATACATATATCTTGGCCCACATAGAGCCAGAGCCCGACTATCTGTATCGTCTGTGGCGCGCCACCAACATCTATATGTTGCACGGACGAATGGCCAGCGGACACCTGCAGGGACGACTGCTGAAGATGCTGGTACAGATGATACGTCCCAGGCGCATTCTGGAGGTGGGTACATTCAGTGGCTACAGCGCACTCTGCATGGCCGAGGGACTGGAGGAAGGCGGCAAGGTCTATACCTTCGAGATCAACGATGAGCAGGAGGACTTCACACGTCCGTGGATAGAGGGCTCGCCCATGGCCGATAAGGTAGAGTTCATCATCGGCGATGCCATCAAGGAGGCACCAAAACTGGGACTGGAGTTTGATATGGCCTTCATCGATGGCGACAAGCGCACCTATGTAGAGACCTACGAGATGGTGCTCAAGATACTGCGTCCTGGCGGATTCATCCTGGCAGACAACACGCTGTGGGACGGACACGTGACAGACCCAGCCTACGACCGTGACCACCAGACACAGGGCATACGTCGCTTTAATGACCATATAGCGCAGGACAACAGGGTGGAGCAAGTTATTCTCCCGCTGCGCGACGGACTGACACTTATTAGAAAGAAATAAAAGAGTAAAAGATTTAATGTTTCATGTTTAATCTTTAATCTTTAATGTTTAATCTTTAATGTTATAAAATGCAAGAAACAAGACAAAACAAGATTGCACGCCTGCTGCAGAAAGAGCTGAGCGTGATATTCCAGGAGCAGACCCGCGCCATGCACGGCGTGATGGTCAGTGTGACTCGAGTGAAAATTTCGCCAGACCTGAGCATCTGCACAGCCTATCTGAGCATATTCCCTTCTGAAAAGGGTGAGGAACTGCTACAGAACATCGAGAAGAGCAGTCAGCAGATTCGCTATGCCCTGGGACAGCGCGTGCGCCATCAGTTGCGTATCGTGCCAGAGTTGCGCTTCTTCATCGATGACTCGCTGGACTATATCGAACGTATTGACGAACTGCTCAAAAAGTAAAAGTGAAGAGTGAAGAGTGAAAAATTTGCTACCGCCACATGAATTTTCCCTTCTATATAGCTCGTCGTTACATATTCTCTAAGAAATCTACGAATGCCATTAATATCATTAGTGGCATCTCGGTGCTTGGTGTTGCCGTGGCCACAATGGCGATGGTGGTGACGCTGAGCGTGTTTAATGGCTTCAGCGACCTGGTGGCTTCATTCTTCACGGCCTTCGACCCACAACTCAAGATTGTGCCCGTAGAAGGAAAGACGGTTGCTGCCGACGACCCCAGGCTGATAAAGATAAAGACGCTGGACGAAGTGGCTGTGGCCACGGAGTGCGTGGAGGATCAGGCTATGGCGGTCTATCACGGCAGGCAGGCGATGATTCACGTGAAAGGTGTGGAGGATAACTTCGACCAACTGACACATATCAACAGCATCCTCTATGGCGACGGCACCTTTGAACTGCATGCTGCCGACTTGCATTATGGTGTGCCTGGCATCCAACTGGCCGACCAGCTGGGCATGGGTATCAGCTACAGCGAACCCCTGCAGATCTATGCGCCACGACGTGAGGGACAACTGGATATGAGTGACCCTGCCGATGGGTTTGTGCAGGATGAACTCTATTCGCCTGGCGTGGTGTTTGAGGTGATGCAGGCGAAATACGACCGCAACTACATCCTGACAAGCATCGGCTTTGCCCGTCGCATCTTTGACCAGCAGGGCATGATATCCTCATTGGAACTGCGCCTGAAACAGGGTTGCGATTTTGAGGCGGTGAAAGAGAAAATCAAGGATATTGCAGGCGAGAAGTATCAGGTGATGGATCGCTACGAACAGCAGGATGACACCTTTCGCATCATGAAGATAGAAAAGCTCATTGCCTATATCTTCCTGACATTTATCCTGATGGTGGCATGCTTTAATATCATCGGTTCGCTGTCCATGCTGATTATCGACAAGAAGGATGACGTGGTGACGCTGCGCAACCTGGGTGCTACAGACCGACAGATTACACAGGTATTCCTGTTTGAGGGACGTATCATCTCGGCCATCGGTGCCATCATCGGTATTCTGATAGGTCTGCTGCTCTGCTGGATTCAGCAGACATTCGGCATCATCTCACTGGGCAGCAGTGAGGGTGCATTTGTCATCAATGCCTATCCAGTGAGCGTACACCCGCTGGATATCATCATCATCTTTATCACAGTATTGGCTGTAGGATTCCTCAGCGTTTGGTATCCCGTACATTATTTCTCCAAACGTCTGTTATCCTAAGGTGATATTCTCCACCTCAACAGGTTCGTGGAGGAATATCTGGGCTTGTTCCTTGAATTTATCAGGATTCTCAGTGGTGAGGTAATGTGTTGTGCCGCCCTTGGAACACTGTTGTTCCATCTCAGGATGGCGCTCAAGGTATGACTTCAGACTCTCGGCCACATACTCGCCCTGAGGCACAACCATCACACCTGCGGGCAGATACTTCAATATCTTTGGCATCAGCAGGGGATAATGCGTGCAACCAAGGATGATGGCATCTATCTGCGGGTCGAGGTTCATGATCTGGTCAATACGCTTCTTCACGAAATAGTCGGCACCTGGCGAGTCGGCCTCGTTGTATTCCACCAGTGGCACCCAGAACGGACAAGCCACGCCCGAGACCTGGACATCAGGATAGAGCTTCTTGATTTCCAGGTTATAGCTCTCGCTCTTGATGGTACCCTCGGTGGCCAGCACTCCTACATGACGGCTCTCAGTGAGCGAGCCAATAACCTCAGCCGTAGGACGAATCACGCCCAATACGCGGCGGTCCTTGTCCCATTGGGGCAGGTCAACCTGCTGGATGGTGCGCAGGGCCTTGGCAGAGGCTGTATTACAACCCAGGATAACCAGATGGCATCCCATCTCAAACAGGCGCTGCACGGCCTGGCGGGTGAACTCATAAACCACATCGAAGGAACGCGGTCCGTAAGGGGCACGGGCATTATCACCCAGATACAGATAATCGTATTCGGGCAACAACTGACGGATGCCATCCAGGATGGTCAGTCCGCCATATCCGCTGTCAAAGACACCTATAGGACCTGGAGCCTGCGAGAGTTTCATCGATTCAGTTTCTTAACAACAAGTTCATTGACATCGACACCCATTGCCGGCTCGATAAACGGACAGGCATTGGCATCGGTATTGATGACAAGGGCCAGTCCCTGCTCACGGGCAATCGTAGCAATGGCTTCATTCAGATGAATACGAAGAGGTGCCATCAGCTGGGCCTCTGTATCCTTCATCTCCTGAACAGACTGCTGTTTAAAGGCAACATTCTTCTGGAGCATCTCCTGCAGTTCCGTCTGGCGCTTCAAGAGGATGGTACGTGGAAAATCCTTCTGTCCGTCGAGGAAGTCCTCATACTTACGGTTGAACTCGTCCTCCACACGCTGCATCTCAGCATTAAAGGCACTGCGCAGGGAGTCCATACGCATCTGTACGGTGGCATATTCCTTCATTGACTTCAACGCCAGATCATAACTCAGATAGCCAAACTTCAACGCTGGCGCATTGTCCTGTGCCTGTGCTGCCATGGCGATACAGGCAAATATCACTAAGAGAATTTTTTTCATACCTTATTATAAACAGTCTAATGATTCAGCCGCAAAATTAGGCATATTTTCCCAAATAACGAAATGATTTAGCGTTTTTATCAATTATTAATCGTATCTTTGCACAGGAAATAAAACTAAACAGATGAAAGCATTAAGTCCATTAATCGTATTCCTGGTGCTCTATCTGGTCACCAGTATCGTTGCTCAGGATTTTTATAAAGTACCTATCGCCGTAGCCTTCCTCGTCAGTTCCGTCTATTCCCTGCTCACGGTGAAAGGCACGATGAATGAGCGTATCAATATCTTTGCGAAGGGAGCAGGCAACCCCACGATGGTGCTGATGCTGGCTATCTTCATCCTGGCAGGCGCCTTCGCTGCAGCGGCAAAGACAATGGGGGCTGTGGATGCCACCGTGAACCTGGCCCTGAACTATCTGCCAGAGCAGGCTATCCTCCCAGGCATCTTCCTGGCTTCATGCTTTATCTCCCTGAGTATCGGCACCAGCTGTGGTACCATTGCTGCCCTCACGCCTCTGGCTGTGGGCATCGCCCAACAATCAGGCATCAGCATTCCTTTGATGGTAGGACTGGTGGTTGGCGGCACATATTTCGGCGACAACCTCTCGTTTATCAGCGACACCACCATTGTGGCCACACAGACGCAGGGGTGCAACATGAAGGATAAGTTCCACGTCAACATCCGCATCGTAGCACCCGTAGCCCTGCTGATGCTTGTTGTCTATTTCTTCCTGGGAACCAGCCTCAACACAAGTGCAGAGGTGGGCGAGGTGAACTTCTGGCTCGTACTGCCCTATCTCGCTGTTGTCATCTTAGCCGTATGTGGTATCAACGTCCTACTGACATTGACTATCGGCATTATCCTCACTGGTATCATCGGCATCAGTCATGGAACCTACGACCTTTTTGGCTGGTTCAGCGCCATGAACGAAGGTATGATGGGCATGTCGGAACTGATTATCGTCACCATCCTGGCAGGCGGTATGCTTGAAATAATCCGTCATAACGGTGGTATCAACCTCATCATCAAAGCCCTGACAAGGAATATCAATGGAACACGTGGCGGCGAGATGAGCATAGCAGCCCTGACCTGTCTGGTAAATATCTGCACAGCCAACAATACCGTGGCTATCATCACCACAGGACCGATAGCCAAGGATGTGGCCAAGCGTTTTGGTATTGACCCACGCAAATCGGCCTCTATCCTAGATACAGCTTCCTGTTTTACACAGGGACTGCTACCCTACGGTGCTCAGGTGCTGATTGCAGCTGGGCTATCAGGATTGAATCCTATAGTCATCATCCCGCATCTGTTCTATCCTATGCTGATTGGCATAGCCCTCGTATTGGCTATTTTGTTCCGTTATCCAAGGAAATATTCATAAGAACCAGACTATTCAACACAATATGAAAAAAGGACTTGTTTTAGAAGGAGGCGCCATGCGCGGACTATGGACGACAGGCATCATCGATGTGATGATGGAACACGACATATGGCCCGACGGGCTCATTGGTGTATCAGCTGGTGCTGCCTTCGGCTGTAACTATAAATCCAGGCAGATAGGACGTGCCATCCGTTACAACATGCGCTTTGCCAAGGATAGCCGCTACAGTGGCATCCGCTCACTACTCACCACAGGCGACTATTTCAACGCAGAGTTTGATTATCATATTGTACCTAAGCAGTATGAGATCTATGACGACGATGCTTTCAACCGTAACCCCATGGAGTTTATCGTGGTGTGTACGGATGTGGAAACAGGAGAAGCTGTCTATCAACCACTGACAGAAGCCAACTATGACACCTATGAATGGATACGTGCATCGGCATCGATGCCCCTGGTTTCTAAAGTGGTCAGCATACAGGGACGCAAACTGCTTGACGGAGGCGTGGCTGACTCTATTCCCCTGGCCTACACAGAATCGATAGGTTACGACCGCAATGTGGTGGTTCTCACCCAACCGTTGGGATATCAGAAAGAGCACAACCGCCTGATGCCCTTGATGCGCCTTGCCCTAAGACGCTATCCGGAGATGATCAAAGCGTTGGACTATCGTCACATCATGTATAACAAACAACTGGAATATGTGGCTCAAGCCGAGCGTGAAGGTCGCTGTCTGGTGATTCGTCCTGACGCGAAAATTCCCATTGGTCATATCTCGCATAATCCCCAACAGATGCAGCACGTCTACCAGATAGGTCGTGCCATTGGTGAACGCTATATTGAGCGCATCAAGGACTTCTGGGGATAATCTGCAGGGAGAGTTCAAATTATTTCATCTTTTATTTGCTGATACTATATATATGTAGACACTAGTGAACACCAATAATAAAACAGAAAAAACTACAAGAAAGCTTTATATTTTTCTTCAATTTCTTGTTTATACTACAAAAAATATGTAATTTTGTAAACTCAAAAGGCAATGGTGATTATATTGAATTCCAAAATATTACTGTGCCAGCAGGAAATAGTTCTTACTATATTGGACGTGTTTACAACAAAGATCATTATTATAATAACAATCCTATAGAAGATGAATACACAGAAATTGAAGTGGAGTAAAGGGATATGGATTATCCCAATGCTCATGGTATTAGTACTGGCCTTTGCAGGATGCACAGACGATGAGAGCACCGAAAACGAGCAGTACACAGTTGGAACTATTGAAGTGGCTGCCAACAGCCGCTCAGAGGGCTATAGTCTTGACGGGCTGCCTGTGTCCTATTACCAGGTCAGGGAGAATAAATCCGGGGAATGGACATTGTCGCAGATTGACGGCTTTGACTCTCTCTACGCAGAGAATACTGCCTATGAGTTAAAGGTCAAGATTCTCAAAAACAGCAGCCAAACAGACATTCCCAGTCGAATTTATGTATTTCTCAACATTGTAGGCATCACGTCTGAACAGAAATAACCAATGATATCTGTGAGCAAAATGCTCCAACATAAAAGGCCGACATTCGTGATGTCGGCCTTTTATATAATCTCGTCTTATAGATTTTACTTCAATCCCAGCTTAGCCTTAACCTGAGCGGTAACGTCGCTTGAGAGTGTAGTGCTGATATAAGGAATGCCAGCGCTCATATCCATCACGTATACATAGCCACCCTCCTGACCAACAGCCTTGATAGCATCGAGGACCTTGGTGGTGATAGCCTGCATCTTCTCCTGCTGAGCCTTAGCAAGAGCCTGCTGGTTGTCCTGATAGGTCTGCTGGATACGCTGATAGAGATCCTGCAGCTCCTGATTGCGACGAGTCTTGATATTCTCGGGCAGGGTAGCCTCCTCCTTCTCGAAAGCCTCAGCCTTCTTCTGGAGTTCGTCCTGCATAGACTTCAAATCAGCCTCATACTGCTGAGTAAGCTTCTCGATGTCTGTACGTGCAGTAGTAAACTCAGGCATAGCCTGGATAATCTCCTGTGTGTTCACGTGACCAAACTTAGCCTGTGCGTTGGCGGTAGTGAAACCGCAGATTGCGCAAAGAGCGCAGATAATAAACTTTTTCATTGTTGTTGTTTTATTTTTATTAAGTTATTTTCGTTAGAACATTATATCGTTATGACGTTATCATGTCGTATGAGTTTAATTGGCGTAGCCCAGTTTGCGCAGCACCTCATCAGAGATATCAATCTTAGGCGAGCCAAAGATGATGCCTGTATCGCTGGCACGATCGAGTACCAGCTGATAGCCACGCAGGTCGGCAACATCCTTAATAGCATTATAGACCTCCTCCTGGATAGGATTCATTAGGGCTGTGCGCTTCTTGAAGAGCTCTCCCTCAGGACCAAAATATTTTTTCTTCAGGTCGGCAGCAGATTTCTCCTTCTCCATAATAGCATCTTGCTTAGCCTGTTTCTGCTCCTTAGAGAGGAAAACCACCTCGTTCTGGTAGTTCTTATACATAGTCTGAGCTTCAGTCATTATGGCATCCACCTCTGCCTGCCATTTCTTCGACACCTGCGACAGTTGTTCGTTAGCACGCTCGTAGGCAGGGATATTCTTGAAGATATAGTCCATATCAACCAAAGCAAATTTCTGTGCAGAGGCCGTTGAGAGACCACAGACAGCACAGATAAAAAGGATTATCAGTTTCTTCATTATCATTAATTTTATAGGTTAGAATTCCTGTCCAAGTATGAAGTGGAACTGACCGCCACCACGCTGCCAGCCTCCATTGTATACCTTGTCGAAACCATAGGCCCAGTCGATACCCATCAGACCCACCATAGGCAGGAAGATACGTACACCGACACCAGCCGAACGTTTCATATCAAAGGGGTTGAAATCACGAGTCTTTGCCCATGCGTTACCACCCTCAAGGAAGCCAAGTCCGTAGATAGTAGTGTTGCCCAACATAAAGGGATAGCGCAACTCCAGCGTGAAGCGGTCGTAGGCATAGGCATCATAGGCACTATAGCGACTGCCACTCCACTCACCACCCTTTACATAGGCAGAAGAAGAGATAGAACCATTATCATAACCACGCAGACCGATGGTCTCCTCAGCATAACTGGTGCTATAGCCACTCATACCGTCACCACCCACATAGAAGGTTTCGAATGGTGACTTCTTGTATTTATTGTAAGAGCCCAGCAAACCAAACTCTACACGAGTCATCAGCACGAAGCATTTCTGACCATCTGAGAGGGCTGTATAGGTACGGCTCTTGAACTTCCACTTGTGATACTCCACCCACTTATACTTTGACGACTGCTCGCTCTGGTAGCGCTCATAATCGTTGGTATAAGTATCCTGGGTAGCCAGATTCTTATAATCCTTGCCATCAAACAAAGACCAAGGTGGCGTAAGGGTTACAGAGAGTGAGAACTCTGAACCATGACGTGGGAACAAGGGGTTATCGGTAGAATTACGTGTCAGCGACAATCCCAGGTTGATATTGTTACAGTTACCATTGGAAATCAGGAAGTACTGCCAGTCTTTCAGCATATAACGCTGATAAGCCAAGGTAGCCGAGAACTGGAAATAGTCATCAGGCCAGCGCAGGCGCTTACCCCATCCAACGGAGATACCCAACAGTTTCACATATTTATCGTCATCAAGGAAACTATCATAGTTATAGTAGCTGCTGTTGTATGAACCCGTGCCATACATATAACTATAGATATTGTTCATGTAGGCTGAGTTGTAATAGGTGCTCGACACGTCGCTTTGCTTAGAATAATAGACACCTACGTTGAAGGCGTTAGGACGCTTTCCGCCAAACCAACCCGTAGAGTAGTTGGCACTATAACTGCTATAGTAACGACCATTGGTCTGGAAATTCAAGCCAATCTGCTCACCATCACCAGCAGGCAGGAAGCCACGGCGCAGCTTGTTCTTACCAAGGAGGTTGCGCAAAGAGAAGTTATTGAACTTGACACCTACACGACCGATGACACCAGTCTGTCCCCAACCAAGTGAGAGTTCCAACTGGTCATTAGATTTCTGCTCCAGGTTCCAGTCTACGTCAACAGTACCATCCTGATAGTTAGGCTTCACGTCTGGGCTCACCGACTCAGGGTCGAAGTAACCCATAGAAGCGATTTCACGAGCAGAACGCATCAGGGCATCCTTTGAGAAGAGATCACCAGGCTTGGTACGGAGTTCACGGCGCACTACCTCCTCATAGAGGCGGTCGTTACCAAAGATACGTACATTATTCAAGTGAGCCTGCGGACCTTCTGTGATACGTACCTCCACATCTATAGAGTCGCCTACGACGTTGATATCTGTTGGCTCCACACTTGAGAACACATAACCATTATTATAATAGAAGTTATGTACAGCATCATCGTCCTCTATCAAGCGCTTATTCATGAGTCGCTGATTGTAGACATCGCCTTTCACCATACCCAGAGTCTTATTCAGGGCATCGGTATTGGCCACGGTGTTACCTACCCAACTGATGTTACGCAGATAGTATTTCTCACCCTCCTCTATCTTGACATACACGTTGACGTGCTTGTCGTCAACCGTCCACACAGAGTCCTCAACGATTGTTGCATCACGGAAACCCATCTCGTTATACTTGTCGATAAGGGCTTGCTTAGCCTCACCATAGCGCTCTGGAGTAAATTTCTTGGCCTTGAAGAAATTGCCCAGTTTGCCTGCCTCATGAATCTTACCAAAGGCACCCTTAGAGAAGAAACCACCCTTGATTTTCTTGTCGGCCACCTTTTCATTACCATCAAAGATAATACGGCGAACCTTCATCTTGGCTTTCTTATCGATATAGACATCGAGCACCACCTGATTCTTACCCGTTACATCATCGCTCTGACGGATATCAATCTCAGCATTCTTATAGCCTTTATCATCAAAATACTTTGTGGCCAGTATCTTAGCACGGTCAATGAGGTTCTTCGTCAGACTCATGCCCTTGGCCATACCCAGTTTGTTCTCCAAATCCTCGCGCTCGCTCTTCTTCACACCATGATATTCAATATTGGTGATACGAGGACGCAGGGACAGATGGATACAAAGATAGACCTTAGAATCCACGATAGAGTCGGCGGTGATTGAGACATCAGAGAACAAGCCATGTTTCCAGTAACGCTTCACAGCCTCCGTAATCTCACTGCCAGGAACCTCGATACTCTGCCCTACACGAAGTTGCGACAGGTTAATCAATACGAAATCCTCATAGCCCTCTACACCTTCTACGGTGATACCACCAATCTCACACTGACGGGGAGTACCAGCATAGGAGATATCGGGGTTCACTATCTTATTCTGTGCTGAAGCATACAAAGGCAAGAAGGTAAGAAGGCAAAGAGGCAAGATACCTTTCACCAATCCTTTCACCTTATTTATAATATAATAATGGGTCACTTTAATTTGACTTTAACATTTTTACCTTATTACTTTTCCTCCTCTTCCACCTGCGCCTCGGTCTTACCAAAACGACGCTGACGACTCTGGAAACTCTGAATAGCCTTACGCAGCTCCTGCTCACCGAAGTCGGGCCAGTAGGTGTCGCAGAAATAGAGCTCTGAGTAAGCTATCTGCCATAGCAGGTAGTTGGAGATACGTACCTCGCCACCCGTACGGATCAGCAGGTCGGGATCGGGCATAAAGCTTGTCCACAGGTGCTCATCGACGGTTTTCTCATCGATAGACTCTGGAGTGAGGGTTCCATCCTTCACCTCCTGTGCCATCTTCTGCATAGCACGTACAATCTCAAGCTTCGATGAATAGCTCAATGCCACAACCATTGTCATCGCATCATTCTTTGCCGTATGCTCTTCCGTCTCACGCAGTTTCTGCTGTACAGCCTCAGGCAGTCGACCTAAGTCGCCTATCACACGGAAACGCACATTATTCTTCATGAAGATCTCATCCTCGAGTGAAGAGAGAACCAATCCCATAAGTGCAGCCACCTCATCATCGGGGCGGTTCCAGTTTTCAGTAGAGAAGGTATAGAGCGTGAGGTACTTCACACCCAGTCGTGTACATTCTGACGTGATGCGACGTACGGCCTCAACACCGGCCTGATGACCATAGGTGCGCTCCTTGCCACGTTCCATGGCCCAGCGACCGTTACCATCCATAATAATGGCAATGTGCTGTGGGATGCGCGTCATATCCAGTTCTGCTGTCATATTTAAATTACAGTTTCAATTATCAATTCCGTTAGTCCTTATCGTTATGACAAGTCTTACATTTCTCCATGAACTCATAGGTCAGCGAGAGTTGCAAAGTGGTGTAGCAATCGGTATTCTTAAACAGATCGCTGCTCTTGATGCCATAGGGATCACGAATACCATCCAGTTTATCACTGCCCGAGATATGCATCAACCATTCTGCCGTGAGGTTCAGACGGTCCATCAACTTATACTTCACACCAAAACCGATAGGTACCTGAAAAGCCACTACCGACTTATCTCCTTTAGCAAAAGCGAGGCCTCCGCCCAAAGTGATAAAAGGTGTCAACGGCTGTGCACCGTGATACTCCCGTCCTGTACCGAAAGGCCAGAAGTTATATTCATACTTGACGTTCAAGTCAACCAGCTTCGTAGAGAACGACGTAGGGACATCAGTACCACCAGGATACCACGTGCCAGCATTCTCTGCCTCTCCCTTCAGTTGTCCGTAGTTCAACGTAGCCGCCCATGCCATACGGGGATTCATCTTGTATTTTGCCACCAGTCCCCCCATGGGCTGCATCTTCTTGAGAAGGTTACCATTGTAATCGCCCAGATAGTTCATCAGGCCAACACCGGCACCCAACTCCATCTTATATTCCGGCTCGTCCTGAGCCAATATAGTCTGAGTGAAGAGTGAACAGTGAAGTGTGAAGCATACAAATAGTATTTTCACCCATACTGTTGAGATATGATGTTTACCTTCGCTCATCACTGCTTATATCTTACATCATCATTTCTTTCCCAGCCATACCTCACCAGCATCGGTGACCACCCAAAGGCGGTTCTGACTATCGGCAGCAAGACTCATCACAGTTCCCTGCAAATCTGTAGGCAACGCATATTTAGAAGATTCCTTCCATGTGATGCCCTGATCAGCTGACTGATAAATCACCTTATCACTGCCAAGCGCCAATACCATATTATTATAATAGGACAGTGATAAATGCTGCAGCACAGGCAAAGCATAAGGATTGTTCAGGTCAACAGGCATATATACCCATTTTCCACCCTTCGAAACACCACCATACTGATTAATCTTACGCCATACACGAACCTGATTCTGTGCATCGTTACCCACCATCAGCAGGTAATCGGTAGAATCCAGTGGAGTATAATCCCATGATGTCATAGCGATATCGCTAACAGGCAACAGAGAGGCATCCTCGTCAAGCGTCTCATCCAACCAAGTTGCGCCATTATCTTCAGAACGCTTCATCATGCCGTCGGTACCCAAAGCAAAGAGGCCCTTTGTGCCTACGCCAACCAACTGCTTCAAAGCTGCTGTACCCATGACAGTCCAGTTATCCAGATCCTCAGAGCGCTCCACATTGGCGCCATTCAGTCTGAAAGCACAATTATCTGCAGTCACCACGTTCTGGTCAACCAAGCGGACACTATCTCCAAAAGCCACCAAATGGTTTTCGCTCCATCCCTGCAAATCAGCACGCGTATCCACCTTATTCCATTCGAAAGAAAGACCGGCACTCTCATCGACAGAAAGAGTTACTGTATAATCACGATAGCCCTCCATATTCGTAGGGAAGACACGGAAGACACGAGGTGTAGTGAAATCGATAGAGTCACTGGTACTGAAGAAACGAATACTGTCGCTAGTAAGTGACTTCAAGGTTACAATAGCATTATTCAGGGTAGAGACACTACTGATGGTCACGTGAGCCAAGTCTGTACCCGATGGCAACAGATCCTGGTTAAAGATACGATAACTGTTCTGGTCGATAGCCATGTTATAGTTCGAGCCTGTCAATGTAGACTTGATAATGGTATCGTTACCAGTGTCAGAAGAGGTTGAATGGGTATATCTGTTCAGCGTACCCAAAGTGAAGGCCGTAATAGCCATATCACTATATACTGTTGTATCATCGTCGCCGTTGCCAAGGCACGAAGTCATCGTCACTAATGCGCCAAGCATCACACACAGCGGCTTAAAAAGTTTTTTCATCTAATCTTGTTTAAACAATTTGGTTGCAAAGTTAAGCACAAATCTGCAAAAAGCGGACATTTTCACCACTTAATTAAACAAAATATATCATTATTGCCCTGATTTTAAGTTGTTTTTAGGATTTTGTATGGTTTATTTACCGCTATATGGCAGACTTACTGGTAAAATGAGCATAAAAAAAGAGTGCGGTATGAATCGCTCACCCCGCACTCCTTTCAACGGATGTTAGTATTCATCAGAGTGATAACACTCAGAATTGTGGAAATAACCACTAATACCAACACACACGTTGTTTGAAAATCTAATAACATAATCTTTACCTTAATTCTATAAAACTACTAACCTAATGAATAACGTGTGTGTAATCATCACGACTACATTGCAAAGGTACAAATTATTTTGTATTACAAGTGTAGGATAAACGCTTTAGTTTGCGCAAACACCCACAATTCTTGATTTATATCAAGTTTATGTGTGTAATTTTGCATTTTATTGTGCGTTCATTGCCATCGTTAACCCTACAACTATACCAACCAGCACCACAATAATCAAAACCGCAATTGTGATGATAGCGAATGAAGCAACGAGGCCCAGGATGGTACGAAGGTACGAATAACCACAGAGTTGTTTGAGTGCAACAATACTCAATATCGGGGATATAAAGCCGATGGTATCCAAGTTCACGCAGAAGAAACTGAATACTATTGAGACGATATTCATCATATTAGTAATATAAATCATCGCCACAAAGAACTCAGTATAATACAGATCCGGGATTGCCGGACAATTCCTGAAGAGCACATAAAGTGGCAAAGAGAGCACCAACAACCAAACCAGTTCTACCACTGTCTGATGGTCGATAAGGAATCTGATGAAGACCTTGAGCGTACCATTTATTTTTTCTCCGAAGTCCAGACGTTCATTATCTGTGCCTGACTTCACTCCAGCTTTCTGCTCAGCAGGGACAGTCCGTATATCCATATCAATACTTCTCTCGTAAGTCTGTACAACCTTCACCAACTGATTTTCACCTCTTATATTAAGACCACTATTAACCACGATAGATAAAGTTGCCAAGAGGAAAAACATCTTAAACGGTGGAAAATAGGCCATCTGCATACCGCCCAGATAATCGCGAATCATATAGCCAGGTCGCAACAACAAGTCGCGAATACTACGAAACATACCACGATTACCCAGTCCCCAGACGTCAAGAAACAACAGAAAAGCCGTCTTCACCGAATAACGTCCGATACGTGACGACTGTCCGCATCGCGGACAATAATTACCTTGATAACTGGTGCCGCAGGTGGCACAGGTATGTTCTTCCTGTGTGAGTGGAGCCACCTGATAAGGACGCTGTTGCCACTCTTTGAACACACGGTATTTCTCTTTCAGATTCATTGTTTCTAATGGTTAGTAAAAAACAAAAACAGGCATCTGCACCATTCCGTGTAGACGCCTGTTTTATCGTTATGTCGTAGGACCTAAGGCTTAGAGCTTAGGACCAGCAGCTACGAGAGCCTTACCAGCCTCGTTGCCCTCATACTTCTTGAAGTTCTTGATGAAGCGAGCAGCCAGATCCTTAGCCTTCTCCTCCCACTCTGCAGCGTTTGCATAAGTGTCGCGAGGATCCAGGATGTTGGTGTCTACGCCCTCAAGCTGTGTGGGAACCTCGAAATCGAAGAAAGGAATCTTCTTGGTAGGAGCGTTCAGGATAGCGCCACCCAGGATAGCGTCGATGATACCACGAGTATCGCGGATAGAGATACGCTTACCAGTACCGTTCCAACCAGTGTTAACGAGGTATGCCTTAGCACCGCTCTTCTCCATCTTCTTAACCAGCTCCTCAGCGTACTTTGTGGGGTGCAGCTCGAGGAATGCCTGACCGAAGCAAGCAGAGAATGTAGGAGTAGGCTCTGTAATACCACGCTCTGTACCAGCCAGCTTAGCTGTGAAGCCAGAGAGGAAGTAGTACTTAGTCTGCTCAGGAGTCAGGATAGAAACGGGAGGCAGTACGCCGAATGCGTCAGCTGACAGGAAGATTACGTTCTTAGCGTCAGGACCTGCACTCTTACCATTCACCTTCTTAACAACCTTCTCGATGTGATCGATAGGATATGATACACGAGTATTCTCGGTTACGCTCTTATCAGCGAAGTCGATCTTACCAGCCTCGTCAACAGTAACGTTCTCCAGCAGAGCATTGCGACGGATAGCGTTGTAGATATCGGGCTCAGACTCCTTGTCGAGGTTGATAACCTTAGCGTAGCAACCACCTTCGAGGTTGAACACACCCTCGTCGTCCCATCCGTGCTCGTCGTCACCAATCAGCAGACGCTTAGGATCGGTAGACAGAGTGGTCTTACCTGTACCAGACAGACCGAAGAAGATAGCGGTGTTCTTACCCTCCATGTCGGTGTTAGCAGAGCAGTGCATTGAAGCGATGCCCTGGAGAGGCAGGTAGTAGTTCTGCATAGAGAACATACCCTTCTTCATCTCACCACCGTACCATGTGTTGATGATAACCTGCTCACGGCTTGTAGTGTTGAAAGCAACACAAGTCTCTGAGTTCAGACCCAGCTCCTTGAAGTTCTCAACCTTAGCCTTAGAAGCGTTATAGATTACGAAGTTAGGTTCGAAGTTCTCCAACTCCTCAGCAGTAGGCTGGATGAACATGTTGGTAACGAAGTGAGCCTGCCATGCTACCTCAACGATGAAGCGAACAGCCAGACGAGTACCCTCGTTAGCGCCACAGAAAGCGTCAACAACATACAGGTCCTTATTGCAGAGCTCCTTAACAGCGATTTCCTTAACCTTAGCCCATACGTCTTCGCTCATGGGGTGGTTGTCATTCTTATACTCCTCAGAAGTCCACCATACCTTATCCTGGCTCTGTGCATCCTTCACGATGTACTTGTCCTTAGGTGAACGACCAGTGTAAATACCAGTCATCACGTTTACAGCGTTCAGCTCGGTGTTCTGACCCTTGTCGAAACCAGTCAGACCAGCCTTTGTCTCCTCTGCGAAGAGAGTCTCATACGAAGGATTGTGAGCAATCACGGTAGAACCTGTGATGCCATACTGTGTCAAATCTAACTTTGCCATTTGTTTTTGATTTATTTAAAAAATTATACTTTCGTCTATTTTAACGGCTGCAAAGGTACAAATAATTGGTGAAAGGTGAAAGGTGAAAGGTGAATATTTTGTGCGCACACAACCATTTTTATGTTAAAGTATCTCAAAACAAGAGTCAGTTTAATGGTTTTGCAACCCGCAGTTAGCAATTATCGCGCAAAAATAACTATCTTTGCAAACAAAAATCTATAACTTATGAAAGTCATTAATTTCTCAGAGCAAAATTCGGTCATCAATCATTTCATGGCCGAGATTCGTGATAAGAGTTATCAGAAAAACCGTCTGCTGTTTCGTAACAACATTGAACGTATTGGTGAGATGATGGCCTATGAGCTGTCGAAGACCTTGACCTACAAGCCCAAAACGGTGACCACGCCCCTTGGCACTATCGACATCCCAATGATTAAGGACGAAGTGCTGCTGGCTACGGTTCTGCGTGCCGGACTGCCTTTCCACCAGGGTTTCCTGCGCGTGTTTGACCATGCAGAGAACGGCTTTGTATCAGCCTTCCGCATGTACACCAATCGTGAGCATACCGAAGTAGGCATCCACACAGAATACATGGCTTCGCCCAGCGTGAAAGGCAAGACCCTCATCATCGTTGACCCCATGTTGGCTACAGGTGGATCAATGGTAGCTGCCTATGAGGCTCTTCTGAAAACTGGCAAGCCTCATCAGGTGCATATCGCCAGCGTAATTGGCACGCCAGAAGGTGTAGAAATGTTGCAGAAAAGCGTATCCGATGATGTTACGCTATGGTGCGCAGCCATTGACCCTGGCATGAATGAGCACAAGTATATCGTACCAGGTTTTGGTGACTGCGGTGACCTCTGCTTTGGCGAAAAACTCTAAATAAAAAACCCCTCCATTCCGGAGGGGCTTTATTATTCTAAAGGGATACTTATTTTCCTGGTCAGTTTACGCTGTTTGTCCTTGACGGTAAGCGTGAGCTGACCTTTTTCTTTTCCAGCCTGACAAACCACTACCAACTGACCAGCGAAGAGTTTCATCGTGGGTTCTGTGAAGACCTCCAGACTCGTAGGGTCACCATTGCAGACAGCACGGAACTTTCCCGCACCACTGACTTCAAATGAGAGCTGGTCTGTAGCATCAGGAATCAGCGTACCATTCTTATCCACCAGACTGACAGTGACATAGGCCAGGTCATTACCATCGGCTTTGAGCTTTGAGGTTTGAGATTGGAGGTTGGAGGTTTGC